>ERZ1108168.11-NODE-11-length-248527-cov-28.969771_pt1 | contig 248527 bp, 170 predicted proteins | sample MGYA00403704_ERZ1108168 | MGnify/ENA primary metagenome ERZ1108168 (study PRJEB35170, sample SAMEA104062421) | human gut metagenome | biome: human gut; feature: human-associated habitat; material: faeces | place: Denmark | collected 2012-06-12 ...
CCTCCCCCTGCGGGTACTCCTCCTTCCCGAAGGAGGAGATTTAAGATACTACCGATTTTTAACACACCTTCCGGCATTCCGTTGAGAGAGCACATCCCCATTTCCTTTCGATAGAAAAACACAGACACAATTCTTATAATTGTCCATCTTTAAACTGATTTTCTCTATTTTCTGATTCTTTGATTTTGCTTTCCTTTGCAAAGCAAAAGATTCATATAAAATAAGCAGATCATGCAGTTTACAATTACACATTGGGGATGTACTCCATCGGGAGATTCCATCTATCTGTTCCGGTTGACCAATGCTACCGGAGCCTCCATCGAGCTTACAAACCTGGGAGCCACCTGGGTTTCGGCCAATATGCCGAACCGATACGACGTCTTTGAAAACATTCTGCTGGGATATGACCATGCAGAAGGATATCTCAAAGACACCTATTATATGGGAGCCACTGTCGGCCGGTTTGCCAACCGCATTCATCAGGCATCCTTTTCTATCGAAGGCACTACCTATCTGCTGGAGAAAAACGACGGAGAGAACACCAATCACGGCGGACTATCCGGCTTTCACAAGAAGATATGGCAATGGAAACGGACAGATTCCGGCATCCGTTTCCTTCTCCACTCTCCGGACATGGAAGGAGGATATCCGGGAAATGTACAGGCGGAAGTGGAATATCAATTCACGGAAACCAACGAACTGACAATCAGCTATCACGGAACCACAGACCGCCCTACTTATCTGAATCTCACCAATCATGCTTACTTCAACCTGTCCGGCGACAAACGAAAAATAACGGAGCATGAGCTCATGATACCTGCTGCACGAATATTAGAGACAACCTCACAATTTATTCCTACCGGACAAGCACAGGATGTCAAAGACAGTCCGTTTGATTTCAGCACCTGTCGCAGCATCGGAGCACATCTTTACGACGATAACGAGCAGTTGCACTGGAACAAGGGATACAATCATTGCTATATCCTGAAAGAAGAGTCGTCCGACACGTTATTGACAGCCGCCGTATTATCCGACCCTTTCTCCGGCAGAAGGCTGACTGTCAGGACTGACTTACCCGGTGTCTTATTATATACCGCCGGCTATCTCGCTCCCACACCGGATATCGGTGTATGTCTGGAGACACAATACTTTCCGGATACCCCTTCGCATCCGCATTTTCCGTCCTGCCTGCTCATGCCGGGGGAAGAATATCGCCACAGAACTATTTATACATTCGACAAATGATTTTTTAAGTATTCTACATATTGTTCCCGCTTAGCTTCGTATAAACAGCGATATTTTTTTTACTGGCTATATCTTTTTTATTCATATATTTGTTTTACATTTGTAGTAAATAATAAAAGCAATAGTATGAAAACGTCCATTGTAACTCTTTTAATCACATTTTGTTTTTATCTGTCAGTTTATGCACAAGCACCTCAGGATAAAGCCACAGAACTAAAAGAACAGGCTTTAAGCAGCCTGAAGCAGAAAGATTACATCAAAGCCCGTTATCTGTTTAAGAAAGCGTATGAAGCATTTGCCGTGCGAGAGAACTATCCACAAGCTATAGAATGTGGTATTCAAGCCAATGCTCTATATGTCAGAGAAAACTTCTACAAAGAAGGTTTCGAATTATGCCGTAATATGGAACAACTCATCTGGACAGGCGAACAGAAGCAAAACAAAGTCTTTTATGACTTACGCTTTCCCATCAGCAAGGAACGGTTGCAGATGTACATTTCACTGAAGAATCCTGCACAGGCAAAAAACCAGCTGGACAAATTGGAAGAGATTGCCAGTCTCGCCAAAAATGATTCTTTAATGGAAGTGCTGCTCTATACGAAAGCCAACTATTACTATACTTTCAATCAGAATACACAAGGAGACGCCTGTTTCCGCAAACTCATCAGCCAATACAAGGAAAAGAAGGACTACGATAAAGTGAGCGACTGCTACAAGACTCTTATCGGCATCGCCCGCAAAGCCAACAATGCCCCGTTGATGGAACGTACGTACGAAAGCTATATTGTATGGACCGACTCTGTAAAAGCCCTAACTGCCCAGGATGAGCTGAATGTCCTGAAACGAAAATATGACGAAAGCCTCCAGACCATACAGGACAAAGACAGCACACTATCCGCCAAGCAATACATCATCATAGGACTTTGTACGCTTGTAGCTATCCTTGTAGCCACAATCATTGTACTTGCCATCTTACTGCTGAAATTTATCACCGGCAACCGCAAACTCAAAAAGAGCGTGGTCATAGCCAATGAGCACAACGAGCTGAAAACAAAGTTCATCCGGAATATATCCTCACAAATGGAGCCGACTCTGAACACTTTAGGGACTTCCGCCAAAGAGCTTTCCGCCCAAGCACCAAGGTATGCAGAGCAGATGCAGGCACAAGTAGCAGCCTTAAAGCAATTCAGCGACAATATTCAAGAGCTTTCCTCTTTGGAGAACTCACTGACCGAACCTTATGAAATGGGAGAAGTCAATGCGGGTACTTTCTGCGAAAGCGTCATGGAGAAGGCTAAAGAATTTATGAAGCCGGCCGTCACCCCTTCTGTAAACGCCCCCAAACTCCAAGTAAAAACGAATAAAGAACAGCTGGAACGTATCCTGCTCTACTTGCTGAAAAATGCCGCTTTCTATACGGAGCAAGGACGTATCAGCCTCGACTTCAAGAAACGTGGCGCGCACACCCATCAGTTCATCATAACCGATACGGGAACAGGTATCCCGGCAGAACAACAGGAAAATCTCTTCAAACCTTTCACCCAGGTCAAAGACCTGACTACAGGTGATGGCTTGGGATTACCTATCTGCTCACTCATCGCCACCAAAATGAATGGCAGTCTGACATTGGACACAAGCTACACCAAGGGATGCCGGTTTATACTGGAACTTCACGCATAAATAACATAAGGTATTCAAGAGCTTTGTATAGTTAGATTACCCGCAATCATTGTCAACTATAATTATCGTAATTAGCTATAATCGGAGAACGCACATTCTAACTATACAAAAATAGTAACAGAGTACTGCATAAACGGCAACCGGGTTTATAATAAATACTGTGATCGTTTATTATAAACGTCCCCCTCGTTTATTATAAACTTTAAAATAGAAATTTGTAGAATCAGGATTGAATTTATAATACAAAAAAGGCTGCAAACCTCATAAAGTTTGCAGCCTTTTCCTATATCGGAGTATCCTATCCTCTGTTATACTTCAGAGAGATAAGTACTATTTGTTACTATATTATACCACCGTAGAGGATGATCGCACACTAATTTTCTCATTTTATTTATCATTCTTATATTATTCAGTTCAGGTTTGGAACTACAAATATACAACAATAAAAAGCGTTTGTCAAGTGTTTAACGGATTTCCGTCGGTCCTGTCATTCAGCAACTACTTCTATAACTCTGCTGTTCAGACGCTGACCTGTAAATATATTCAGTCCTACCGTCATCAGATATTCACCAGAGAATAACTCACCGTTTCCTTGCAGAGAAGAATTAGCGCCCGGCATCAGATTGATTTCCTTCACCCGGTACTGCCGACCGGCATCCAGTCCTTGCAGACGGACAGGCAACAGTTTCTCGCCATAACGGGGGTAAATATCGAATGCAAAGACAACAGCTCCCTTCTTATCTTTCCCCACATATTGGGTGGAAGTATGGTTGCCGCTATAAGGAGATACCAGCCGATACATGTCTCCTTCGAGCACCACCGGTTTAAGATGATTGTAGTTGGTGACCGCATCACGGCAGAACTTCTTCTCATTATCATTGAGGTCCGACAATTTGATATCAAAACCAAGTTTGCCCATCATTGCTACGTCTGTACGGAATTTGATACTTGCATCATGATTCCATGTAGTGACATGTGCACAAAGAGTTTTTGCCGGGAAAAGCTGAGAGTATCCCCATTGGATAAACAGACGTTCGATAGGGTCCGTGTTATCACTCGGCCAGAACTCGGTGAAGTATCTGAGCGCTTCATAGTCGATACGCCCGCTACCGCCCGAACAAAGCATCATCGGCAGATCAGGGTACTTCGTTTTAATACGTTCCAGTACATTATACAGACCGCGAACATAGTCGATGTACAAGTGCGACTGCTTCTCCTTCAGATAAGAAGAGTAGATATTAGTGATCGGGCTATTGCAATCCCATTTGAAGAAAGCAATACCGGGATATTTAGTCATCAAATCATCTACTACTCCAAATACAAAGTCCTGCACTTTCGGATTGCTCAGGTCAAGTACCAACTGATTACGGAAGTAATATTCATCCCGATTGGGAAGATGGATGACCCAGTCTTTATGTTTCTCATAAAGCTCACTCTTCGGATTCACCATTTCCGGTTCTATCCACAGACCGAACTTGATACCCTTCTTTGTAGCTTCTTCGACCAGACGCCCGATACCGTTGGGCAGTTTATCTGCCGTTTCATCCCAGTCTCCCAAGCCTTGATGATCGCTGCTGCGCGGATATTTATTGGCAAACCAGCCGTCGTCCAGCAAGAACATATCCACTCCGAGACCTGCGGCATCGCCAATCAGTCCTATCAGTTTCTCCTCATTAAAATCGAAATAAGTCGCTTCCCAGTTATTTAACAGGGTCATACGGGTTTCATCTCCGTCCTTCAACTGATAACGGCGTGCCCAATCGTGGAAATTACGGCTGGCTTTGCCCTTACCATTTGCACTATAGGTAAAATAGAAATCGGGAGTACGGAACACGACACCTGCCGGAAGATAATATTCAGAGGCATAAGGGTTGATACCCGAAATGATACGCAATTCGTTCTTGTTGTCCACTTCGAAAGTAAAGCGGAAATTGCCGGTCCATCCCAATGTACCTACCAGCACTTCACCACAATTCTCCGTAGCCAGCTGGTCCAGAGAAAGCTGGAAGAACGGAGGGGTAAACATATTGGCACGGGCGCCCAGTTTGGTATCGAGTACTTTCTTACCAAACTCCAACGGCTGGTCGGAGATATTGGCTTCGTGTGCCCAGTCACCCGCAAATTCAGTCAGATAATACTTAGCACGATTCAGATGAAGCATACTAGAGGCATATTGGTGAAGCACTACGGGCTTCTTCTCCTTATGGCTGATTTCCGTATAGGTTTTAATGATATCCTCGGCAGGATAAGTGACGTAATGCAGCTTTACCGTAACCGGATATTTATCATCTCCCAAGGTGATAATGGTTTCGTTAACTCCTTGCGACACCGCTTTCGTCTCATGAGAGACATACTTCAACAGAAGTGACGGATTGCCGTCATTGTGAAGGATATGAATGGCAGGTTCAAAGTAGTCTTCCATACCGTGGGTGATATAGGCTTCCGTCCCATGCGGAAGATGGGAAATATCGGTCTCATGGCTCAGCTTTTTGCCCAAATAGCTCTGGTATAGCCGCCCGTTGTCGGCTATGCGGAAAATCAGACTACTGTTGTCCGTATGAATCTGAATGACAGGCTTGTCCGCCGCGTTCAGAAGACAGGTGATACTAAGGAAACAGATTAAAAACAGGGTTTTCACTTTCATGATATACATTTAATAAGGTTTATAAATCAAGTCGTTAAAGTTGTAGATAGCTGAATCAATTAAAATGATAGATAGTTGAATCAGTTAAAGTTGTGAACGGGCTGAATCAGTTAAAGTCGTAAGTGAACCAGTTGAAGAAAGCATTTCCTCCGTCACGAAGCGTATTGTATGAGTACAGACCGACACGGGCACCTTTCCAGTCACCGAATCTCAGCGAATAAGGCTCTCCGCAGGGAGTAAAGTTCTTATTGTCCGTGCTATAGTACAACTGATGCTGGTTGGTACGTGCATTCATCGTTACTCTGAAATAAATCTTCTTACCGCTTACCGGCTTTACTTTCTCCACACTACCATTATTCTCCAGATACAGATAGTTCTTGCCATTCTCTTTGAGTATTCCAATGCCATTGAACAAATTGCCTATACAGAATAGTCCGGCACGTTGTCCCTCGGCCCAAGAACTCATATCCATTTCTGTCGTAACCGTCCCCTCGTATCCGATACACTTCTGTGTCAGCATATTGCGTGATGCCCGAAGATGATCCGCTTTCAGAGCTTTCAACAGTAACCATCCTTTTCGTTCCGTCAGATTCCAGTCGGCGTCAGAAGGATTATGGTTGAACTGCCACTGCAAGTTCAGCTCGGGCGAATCAAAAGAATCGCCTCCCTGCGGGAAGTTTACGGGCACTTTCTTTCCGGTATTCGGCTTTGTCCAGACTTTTACCGGTTCGCCTATGCCGTTCATATCGATGTCCACCCCAATCACGGGCCATCCGTCTTTCCAATGTGCAGGTTGCAGATGCACGACTCTTCCCAGCGGTTCCGTCAACTGGAAGTGATAGAACCACCACTCACCTTCGGGAGTATCTACCAGTGCACCTTGATGAGGTCCGTTGACATTGGTAGAACCTTTTTCCAGTACCACTTTCTTCTCGTATGGACCGTAGATGTTTTTCGAACGCAGAATTGTCTGCCATCCCTCACCTACTCCGCCTTCGGGAATACTGATATAGTAATATCCGTCCCGCTTGTGAAACTTGGTACCTTCTGCCACCGGACCGGTATAGATCACGTGTCCGTCATCTTCCAAAGTCCTCCCGTCGGCACTCATCTTATGCAAGATGATAGGTCCGGCTCCCAACTGGCTCCGTCCCAGATAAGCCTGACCATTGTCATCCCATATCGGGCAAGGGTCTTCCCATCCGCCAATCCGTTTCACACAATGCAAAGGTGACCAAGGGCCGTGAGGATCGGTAGCCGTACTCATCATCAGCCCTTCACGGGGAGTACAGAAGTAAATCCAGAACTTCCCGTCATGATGACGGATAGAGGGGGCCCATGAGCCTCCTCCATAATTTCCGTTCGTATCCCAGTCCGGAAAATCCAGACGCCGGTACACCTGACTGATAATCTTCCAGTTAATCATATCATCGGATTCCAGCACCGGCATACCCATATAATGAAAGTCCGAGTTTACCATATAATACTTATCGCCTACCCTGATGACATCCGGATCGGAATAGTCCGCATTCAATATCGGATTGATATACGTGCCATTTCCCTGATCTCCCCATGTCACATTCTTTGTTTGTGCACCCGCTATCTGACAAGTCAGAAGCGCTATCCATACGCAAAGGATTTTTGTATTCATAATCATTGTTTTAAGTATATACTCAAGCTTCATCTTCTACATGCCGAACGAAAGACCAGAAACAACATGCCTATACTGATCAGCCAGCCAACCAGTATCACGATGAAAGATTTCACCGTAATCCCGCCATAGAAATGATTAATGACCAGCTGAAACGGCAGTATAAACAACCCTATTGTCAGAAACAGACCTCTTCGTTTTTTGTCGTTCGGTGTCATTTTCCCTTCACAGTTATCACCTTCGTGAAGTGGATATTGTCAGCGGCACTTCCTATCTGAATCTCAAACTCTCCCGGTTCCACCACTTCCTGCATACGGGCATTCCAAAGTGCCAGCTCCGAGATGGGAAGTTTCAGTGTGAAAGTGTTTGTTGCACCGGCTTTGATCAGGTCTTTCCTGAATGCTTTCAGCTGGCGGATAGGAGTAGCCACGGAACTGAAGCGGTCGCGTACATACAGTTGCACTACCTCTTTGCCATCCATCTTGCCGGTGTTTTTCACTTTTACCGTTACCGTCAGTTGATCCTTGTCGGTCAATACAGAATCACTCAACGCGCAATCCACATATTCAAAAGTAGTGTAACTCTGTCCGCTGCCAAAGCTCCATAACGGGTCGGGGGCGTCAAAGATATAATGTCCTTTCGGTTCTTCGGGACTGCCCGGCTGGTCGAACGGTTCATTACGATCTGTGATAAAATGATTGTAGAAGCAAGGAGTATTGCCTGTACTACGCGGGAAAGATACATTCAGTCGTCCCGACGGATTGACCTTCCCTACGAGGATATCAGCCAACGAACGTCCCTGCTGTTCGCCGCCGTACCATTGTACCAACAGTGCGTCGGCATTCTCTTTTACCCAAGGCATAGCCAATGGTTTGCCGGCTATCAATACGACAACCATCGGTTTTCCGGTTTTCTTGATTTCCTGCAACAGTTCTTCCTGTACTCCGGGAAGTTCCAGCGAAGAGAGGTCGAACCCTTCTCCGGTAGTGGAATATTTCGGACTTCTGCCCAGATAGGTACTGCGTGTTCCGACGGCAACGATTGCCAGATCACTGCCGCGAACGGCTTCCACCGCTTCCGCTATCTTATCCTTTTTACTACTCCACCAGTCACATCCTTCGGCATGGCGAACCGTTACTTTATTTCCTAATACCTCTTTTAATCCCTGAAGCAAAGTGACACCTTCTTTGGTATCTCTGGTAGTCCAGGCATAATCTCCGTATATCGTCTGATTGCTGTTCGGACCTACTACGGCTATTGACTTATACTTAGCCAAATCCAAAGGAAGAATCTGATTCTTATTCTCAAGCAGAATAGCGCTCTCGTCAGCTATTTCCTTAGCCAAAGCTACTTTCTCCGCACTGCGGACAACTTTACTCACTGCTTTTGGATCGCCATAAGGCGCATCAAACAGCCCCAACTGAAACTTAACCGTCAGGATACGGCGAACGGCAAGGTCAATGTATTTTATATCCAGACGACCTTCCTGTACCATCCGTTCGAAGTTATCATAAGCAGAGTCGATGTTCAAGTCTACCCCGGCTTCCAATGCCAGGCGTCCGGCCTCATCGGTTTCGGGCGTGATAGCATGAAAGGTTTTAAGGCGGTCCACCGATCCCCAGTCGGAATAAACATACCCCTTGAAACCGAGTTCACCACGAAGAATATCTGTCATGTAATAAGGAGAACCTGTGATGGCTACTCCATCATAAGCACTATAACAAGTCATCAATGCCAACGGATTCGTTTCCTTGATGACACGACGGAACGGATAGAGATACAAACTTCTCAGTTCCCGTTCACCACCGCTGACCTGCGCACAGTTCAATCCGCCGGAAGGAGTGCCGTGCGCAACAAAATGCTTCGGCATACAGGTGATGCGGTTTTTCTGATACCCATTGATAAAGGCGATACCCATTTCGGAAATAAGGTAAGGGTCTTCACCAAAGGTCTCTTCTACACGTCCCCAGCGAAGTTCACGGGCAATGTCCAGTACGGGCGAGAGAATCTGATGGATGCCAATTACTTTGGCTTCCTCTCCCGCAGCTTCGGTCATGCGCTGGATCAGAGCAGGATTGAAGGTACTCCCCTGCGCCAAAGCGTGCGGAAACAGCGTACAATTATTTTGCAGGATTCCCTGAATGCCTTCGGCAGAAGTAATAATGGGGATTCCGAGCCTTGTTTTCGTCAGCATGTACTGTTGCAGTTCTTTGTACATGGCAGCACATTCGGCAGCAGTCGTACCCATTTCGTGGGTACAGCCATAACTCTCACCGTTGAATATACGGTCTATCTCGTCCAGACGGCCTGCGCCCCGGTTCTGCAATTGCAGAACCTTTTCACGCAGTGTCATCCGTCCCATCAGGTCATCTACACGCTTCTCGATGGAAACTGTTTTATCTTTATAGGGGGGCACTTCCGGTTTTCCGGCTGCCTGCCCCGAAAGGGTAATCAAGCAAAACCCTGCAACACAAATCATGTTTTTTAGAATCATATACGTAACTATTTTAAAAGTTAACTCTTAGTTATTTTCCAGAAATGTATTTACCATCCGGCATAGACAGTACGTTAAACTCATATAAGGAAGGAGGCGCTATAGCTTTCAGCACTTTCAGCCTGATCTTTGAGGTTTGATAATATTGTGGAAAGCGTATCACTTTACAATCTCTCATCGGTTGGTCTGACATATAGACAGTGAGCCATTGTCCTTGCTTCCAAATATCAATCTGATAGGATTGAATGCGATTATAACGAATAGTAGAAATACCATCATCCGAGGTTCTTGTTTCACAATATTCAAAGATAGATACTTTATTAAACATCTCCGATTCATCCAAATGAACAACCAACTGAGGCAACGTATCAGAAGATGCCCATCGCGTCTGCATTCCACCATCTACTGCCCATTGCGGACCATATTCCCCAACATTATTCTGATAGACAGAGCTTGCTTGTACTTTAGCTTCCAGCGAAATACATTTTCCATTCTTAGGAAAAGGTTTATTTCTACGAATACCCAACCGTCTTCCCAATTCAATGACCGCATTAGCTTCATATTCCCTTATACGCCCGGTACTATCGGGAGGGACATTAATCACCAACGTATTATCATTGTCCGTACACCAATAAAAAAGCTCTTCTAATTCGTCCAGATCACGTACTGGTCTCGGGGTGGCTTTTTGAAACCAATTCCATGAGTTACTCAGGCAAATGGTATGTTCGAAGGGCAGATAATAGGATTCTCCCTGATACAAATACTGTTTTTTATCCTTCTTATGAGCTATTTTCGGATCTCTTAATCGGAAGTCAGTGGGGAAATATTGCATATAATAGCGATTATCCACCACCATCGAGTCCGGCAATATAAAGTCTTTTGAATCTTCTTTGTCCACTATCGCATTATTCACTCCCACCGCGCAATCGGGCTGTAATCTCTTCACTAATTCATAAATCTCGGGAATATGCCAATCTTTTCCTTCTTTATCCCAACCTCCGTCAAACCAAAGCTCGCAAACCTGGCCATAATTGGAAAGCAGTTCCGTCAACTGATTAGTCATGAATTGAATGTATTTAGTAAAGTCTTTATCTTTGTAAGACGGTTCGTGTCTATCCCAAAGAGAATAATAAATGCCAAACTGCAACCCATACTTTTTGCATGCTTTGGAGACTTCATCCACTACATCCGTCTTCACCCGAGAAGAGGCAACATCATAATCCGTATACTTGCTATCCCAAAGGCAAAAGCCATCGTGGTGCTTCGTAACCAGCAAAACATAACGAAAGCCGGCATCACGGGCAACTCTTACCCATTGATCGCAATCCAAGTCAGCCGGATTATAGGCAGTGGCAGGAATAGTGCCATCCGACCATTCATCATCAGAAAATGTATTTACACCGAAATGGATAAACATGCCATAACCTCTTTTCATTAATAATTTCTGAGTATGATTAGGTAGTTGGGAAGGGACAAGTACCTGTGCAAACAGACCATCTGTAACACATAAGGCACTTATCAATAAAAGAAATAGTTTCTTCATCATTATTCTAATTTATAGTTGTCGCTATTCATTTCTTATTGCATGAACAAAAAATGCCCCCAAAAACTCATGATTAGTTATTATAAGGTGTTACCAGCAATTTATACGAACCGCCTTTCAACAAATACTTGTCAAAGTTAATAGTAATCTCCTTATTTTCACCCGGCATCAGCGTAAAATAATTATCATTCATGATAGCCGGAAGAATACGTTCACCGTCAACTGTGCGTACAGCCTGTACATGTACGGCAAAAGCTACACTCTTGGCAGACTTAGGCAGTCCGATTGTTGCACGGATTTCCGCTTTCTCTCCCTTCTGTTCCATTTTGGAAGAAACTTTCAGTTCGGCCTTTGGAAGTTGGTTCAGAGCAGTGAAGTCTCTGCGGTCATTTCCTCTCCAGTAGTTATTTTCCGAAATCAGTTTACCGTTCTTATCTGTCAGTTTCAGACGGATGAAATGCACATCGCTCAAACCTTCGCTCTTACCGGTTCCTCCCAGCACATCGAAGCTCCACAGAGAATATCCGTACCACCAGCCTCTCTTGAACCCGAACATACGTACATAACGTGCATCCTTTTCAGGGAAAGTGATCAGCTCCACACCACCGATTCCATTTTTCGTGCTGTAAGCCTCTTCCCACTGCTGAGCGTCATTCGATACCTGAATCTTGTATTCCTTTCCATAAGATGCTTCCCAGTCAAGACGGACACCGCCAACGGGCTGTACCTTGCCCAAATCAACATATATCCACTCGTTATCACGGTAGGCACTTGACCAACGGGTATCTTTCTTTCCATCCACAGCCATTGACGGGTCGCCTTCGGAAGTAGAGGAAACAACTACTTTCTGATTCAATCCCAGGTTCGGTCTTTCCTTATTAAAGTCGATGGTAAAACACTCCAGCGTGCTATTGGACGCTGAATGAACGACAGAGGATTTGCTATAAGCCGGAACCGCTTTTCCGTCCATATTGTAAACTGTCACTTCCGCTTTCAAATCCTGATAGTTTTCTGCGGTAGTATTGGCCACCTTCACTGCGTCCGTCACCGGATTCCAGAGGATATGCAACGGTTCGCACGCGGACTTCGTTCCCCAGTAAGCGCCTGTAAGATCATAATAGTAATCATAAGTCTGCCATACCATAGAGGGGTAAGCCGATTGCCCCATCCAGGTCATGATACCGGAAGCGTCGTCCCACATACGGTCCAGCCAGCCTTCATACATAGCTTTGTTCGATTCGATATTGATAAGCTGCGCTTTACGGCAATAGTCCTCGATTCCAGAGGGGGCGCCAAAACCTTTGGCAAGAGAAGCGTCATATCTGTCCGGTGCGGCATTGAAAGCAGACTGACCGAAGTAGTGCAAATCCCACATCTTATTACGGGGCCACCAATCTTTCTCCGGCATAAACTTCTTGAAACTTTCGAAAGTAGGAACTACAGCCGTACCTATTTCCGTACGGAATCCCCAGCCACGTTCCGGATCACCTTCCAGTCCGTCAGGATATTCAGTGAAATAGAATCGAGGGTCGAATGCTCCCCAAGGACCGCTACCTGTCAGGTTGCCGGCATGTGAGTTCGGTTGGAAATAACGGTCGCCACCATCAAAGGTTTTGATATTCTCTGCCATCCAGCCTTCCAGCGGGGGCTGCGGGTTCGACTCATTATCACCACACCATACGGCCAGAGACGGATGATTACGGACACGCTTGATTTTCTCTATCATATTGTTATTGAATGCATTCAAGTCGTAAGGAAGATTGGGATTAGAGTTAATCCAGAAGTCATCCCATACCATCAGACCATATTTATCACACATTTCGTAAAACTCGTCATCGGTAGTAGAGCCAAGCCAGTTACGAATCATGTTGAAATTCATTTCGTGATGGAAACGTAGCTTGGTGTCATACTCTTCACCACGACATCTCAGCATGTATTCCGACATTCCCCAGTTAGCTCCTTTCACAAATACAGGTACACCGTTGATGTGCAGATGCAGGGTGTTGTTGTTTGTGTCATAGCTATATTCTTTGATACCGAAGGTGACGTCTTTAGTTTCGGAGACTTTCCCATCTACGGATACTTCCAGTTTACAGGTATACAGGTTGGGCTCACCATATCCGTTGGGCCACCACAGTTTCGGCGAGTTGATCACCAGTTGCGGATAATACCGTTTGTCGAACTTCACTTCCGAAGTCGCCCCCGGATTAATGTCTACTTCTCTAGTGAACTTCACATCACCGGGGGTGATCGTACCGTTCACCACAACTTTAGATGGTTTGTCAGAACTGTTTTTCACTTCCAGTGCCACCGACAGATCAGCGCGTGTGCGGCTGGGTAACGGTAAGTCTGTACGAATCCAAGGATCGATGATCGTTGCCGTACCGGTGTTGCTGAGATAAACCTTATCCGTGATACCCATATTCAGTCCCGGCACATAAGGCATCCAGTCCCAGCCACCACTCGACAAGTAAGTAGGACTGCCGTAGTTTGCCAACGGGGTTTGCGGCATGTGAACCAATACTGCCAGTACGTTCGGCTGATCTTTCTTCACTATTTCCGTGATATTGAAACGTCCTCTGTGCATAAATCCATCGAGTATCCCCAGCAAGTGTCCGTTCAGATAGATTTCCGCTTTACGGTTCACTCCGTTAAAGTTGAGCCATGTCAGCGCTTTATCAAAGTCGGCAGGCACTTTAAACTCTGTACGATACCAGAAACTGCGATCATACTTTGCACGGTCTACGTTGTGAATGTTATCCCCAAAGTTAGGGTCCTTTTCCAATCCTGCCGTTACGTAAGAAGTAAAAGCAGTGCCCGGTACAACAGCGTCCACCCATGATGATGTGTCATAACCTGCGTTCAGCAGAGCCGGAACATTTGTTCCGACTTCCGCCTCCGGCTTTAACTTCCAGGAAACAATCGATTCACCACTATGCAGATAAACGGGGCCTGCTTGCAAAGAAGACACCAACAATGAACCAACCATTGCAAGTCCGATACCCAGCGATTTACCTTTTTTCTTTATAAACTTCATACACATTATTGATTATAGTATTATTATTTATTTTCTTATCGTAATTATGTCGTTTGCAGCGCATATATATCCTGGTTGTTGGATCTATATGTCCAACTCGTAGCGTATATATGTCCTGCGCGTTGGATCTATATGCCCTGCATGCAGGGCATATATGGTGTATATCCACTATTCCGAGCGCTTATGAAAACCGGATTATTCGGCTATATCCGCTATGTTCATCAGCTTGATATAGAGCACTTTCATCCAGGTAGACGATCCGAAGGTGACTACCCAGCCTACCGAAACAGTAGCAGGTTCCGCCAAAGAGAAGGTCAGGGTATGCTTTCCTCCCATATTGGAGTCACCGTACTGGCTATATCCCAATGCTTCTTCTTTCAATCGGTCAATGTCCGGCAATACACTGCCGCGGCTGGCTGCCAGATATCCGTTCATTCCGTTACTGCCCCCTTCGAGTTCACACTCCAATTGATAATTTCCAGCCGGAAGTTCAAAACTTTGATAAACCTTACCATTCGTGATTCCTTCTCCATCCCAGTCTTTCGATTCCAGATGGATGGAATAATTGCCCCAGTCTTCGGACCAACCGCCTTTTCCATTACTCTGATTCAGGATATTGGGAGTGAAGTCCCAGTCAACGAGTATTCCCCATTTATTATCCGCATTCTTATCCCTTCCTTCAAACGGACGTTTGTAGTTCTCCAGATACAAGTCGGTAATGTCTTCACTGACTCCGTAAGAGACAACTGCCGTTTTAAAGGTATCAATTGACATTTCATCCGGCAGGAAGTAAGTCTGCACATCAAACTTGGTCATACTCTTGTAGTCCTTTAGGACGGTTTCTTCTTCGCTGTTTTCGATCTTCAGTTCCTGTACTTTTCCCGAATTATCAGTGTAATGCACCATCGTATAAAGAGCTGTCGGTTCTGCCGGCGACCAGTCGATCGTTACATCATCTTCTATCTTTTCTACCTTCTTCACCAAGCGGTTGACCAGTCCGTCTTTGTAGGAGTCACCATATGACGTTCCGGTAAGGTTGAAAGGAACCGAAGGATGCAATCCGTCTTTATCATAGGTATGCATTTCGAAATTATAGGTCCCTTCTTCCAGAGGAATCGGTATAATCAGCACATTATCATTCCCTTCTCTCTGGATATCCTGTTCCAGAGAGTCCTGTTTCAAGTTCCAGTATATCTTTATCTTGGCTATTTTAGGGTCGGATGCCAGTACTCCGCGGAAGACCACCCGGTTGTAGCCGGAGTACATGGCGATAGAATCAGGAATACCCGTATAAAGAATTTCCTTTCCATCCGTATATTTCAGATATTCGTCCATCTTTGTGCAAGATGTAATCCCCAACAGCATCAGTAGTGACATCAGATAGGGCGTATGTTTGATAATTTGTTTCATATTCTTTCTGCTTTAATCAGTCGGTTAACACTCATTGAATTATTCTTCGTTATCATTCCCCCAGAAGGTGAGTTCCGTGAAACAGATGTTGTAATTGTTAGACCAATTCTTCAGACATTTGATACGGATATAGCGTACACGCGGCATATCCAGAGGAACATTTGCCTGATCTCCTATTTTCGCGGCTTCGATATCATCTTCCGTCAGGATACCGATAGGCGAACCGGAAGGCTTCACATTCTCCATATCCAATAGTTTCACCCACTGATCCCAGCTACCATCGGGGTTAGGTTCCGTAGCGCATCCCCATACTTCGTAGCGTCTCGGGCTCATGTCGTTATAGAAGTGCTTCTCGTCTTGAATAGCCCACAGTGCAAAGCGGCTCAGTTTAGCCAGTACGCCAAGGTCGAAGGTAAATACTGCCGGACCGTCTTTCGTGCCTGTTCCGGTGTGAAGTCCTACGCCACCACTGTCACCATCTTTGGAGATTCTTCCGTTCCATACATATTCCATCTTGCCATCGTACGAATCTACGCGGGAATCGTTCTGCAAATACATTTCCCTGAACTTCGTCTTATCCAATTCCCTTTCGTAGATCGGAGTCAGCTCGGTGAACAGCGTATCTGTCTCATTCCCATATTTATCCTGCAGGAAGATGCCGAAACGACGGGGAACTGCATCATACCCTCTGACGGAATAAACGATCTCTTCACGTGCCGAGTAGAATGTTTCGGCCAGCACCATATCACCTAATTCATCGGGCGTACAGACGTAGATAGCAAGATCGGACTTGAACTTATTGTCCATCTCGAAGGTCATGCCGCCAAAGTCAGAAACCATCGATAACGACTCGTAGCAGGACAGGATAGGAGGAGTCAGCGGAACGACTTCCACTATCTGAGGCTGAGAACGGTTCTCGCTACGGTCTACAGTGTACAGTTCTACTTTATAAGTATCCGTATCGCCAAAACCTTCTACCGTAACAGAGTTCGTGTAAAACGAGGAACGGAACTCCATGACTTTCCCTGTTTTATTAGTATACTTGGCCAACACATACAGCAAATCCGGATCGGAAGGAAGTGTATAAGTGAATTTCACAGCTCCTGGAAGGCTTTCTGTTTTTACGTCCTGAACAGTGCCAGGAGCGTCTTTGTCGTTTTCAATGGGCTTTACCATATCTTCTGCGCAACTACCGAAAACGAAAAGCAAGCCGCAAGCCCATATTGTAAATTTACGTGATATCATATTCTGCTGATTTTAAAATGAGACATACATTACCATCCGGGGTTCTGAACCAATTTCGGGTTGACTACCAGGTCATTCTGATGAATCGGCCAGAAATAATCACGCGGAGCGATAAACTTTAATGTATACAGGGTTCTCTGAGAATAGTACTCTGCGGGAGTTTCACCTTCAAAGTTCCATCCGTGGATCTTCTCGTTCAATACCTTATTGGCTGTCTTCCATCGACGGAGATCCCAGAAACGGCTGCCTTCGAACATCAGTTCGATAGCACGCTCACGCTGGATAATCTCACGAAGTCCTTCCTGTGTCTTGTATCTGTTGGGATACTTGGAGTAAGTGTCCCATGATTCCTTGATTCCTTTCAGACCGGCACGTGCTCTGATCTGATCCAGGTAGCTGATAGCCAGTTCACGGTTGTTGACATCGTCTTTCTCATTCAGCGCTTCGGCATAGAGTAAGTATAAGTCAGTAAGGCGCATTTCCGGCCAAGGGAATCTTTCGGTCGTATAGCCACTCTGGGTAACTTCATAAGTGACACTGACCAGTTTTTTGGTCCAGTATCCGGTGGTTGTATAGCTGTTAGTCCCCAGTTTTCCCTGTGCTTGTCCGGCGCGGTTCTTCGCTGTCCAGATGTCTTTTTCACTGTCTGATGGACAGTTATACTGATACCAGGTGCAACCGTCAAAACCGATATTGGCATAGAAGCGAGGTTCTCTGTCAAAGTTCATCTGTATTGTTTCATAATAAGATGCCAGTTCGTATGGTTGCTCGTTGGTGTGCATCTTTACTTTGAAACGGTCGGCATAATTCCATGTTTTATCTTCGTCCATTGGGACACCGTTCTTTGTGTAGTACAGATTCGTAGCTTCCATTGTAGGGTTCAGCATTTCCTGTCCTCCCCACATATTGTTGGGGTAAGCTCCGACACGGGTCATACAAAGACTTTGCAAGTGTGCGTCCGAACGTGAAGAAAGTCCCCAGATCAGTTCTGTATTCCACTTTTCCGTTACGCTGTTGCGAATGCTAAGCTGGCATTTGGTTTCATCCGACAGGATCAGGTTGCTTTTATAGGAGTATAATTCTAATCCTAATTCCGGGTCCTGACTGGCTTCAATGGCGGCTTTGCATGCGGCAATGGCGGCGTCCCATTTAGTCGGGTCTTCGGTGGAGTTAAACAAATGTTCTCCATCCTTATCCACATAGTTTGCATAATCCTTATTGCCATTGAACAACGGACTGGCAGCTGTTACCAGCAGTCTGGCTTTCAGAGTCAGGTTTGCGATCTGCGTCACACGGCCCAACTCACTACCTTTATTGGAAATCACTCTCGGAAGGTCCTCCAGACATTCGTCCAGCAAATCTACAATGTACTGCACTACCTTATCTACCGGTTCACGTTTCTTTCTCACTTCTTCCGGAGTAGCCGAAATCGGGAGATTGTCATCAGCAATCACGATAGGACCGTACATTCTGAACAGACAGAAATGATAATATGCTTTCAGGAATTTCACTTCGGCAAGCCATCTCTTCCGCATGGAAGGAGTCAAATCTCCTACTTTGCTCATGTCTGATACGTTCTCCAGAAAGATGTTGCAATCACGGATGCCACGGTAATATACATACCACATGTTACATAAAGGATCATTGACATTCTGACGTCCCAGTGCAATCTTCCAAGGACCAAAATCGTTGTACGGAGTAAGAGGGTAATAACTCCAGAGTTCGTCCGCACCCATCAGAGCGACATTATTGTATGGGCTGTCATTGCCCGGAATGTATGAGTAACAAGTATTCAGATACTTTTCCGCCTCGTTGCGGTTTGTAAACGAGTTGTCAATCGTTCCTATCTTATCGGGCACTACATCCAGATAGCTGCAGGATTGTGTCAATGCTGTTCCTCCAATCAACAGAAGGAAGTATGTCAGGTTTCTGACCTTATTCTTCATTTGGTATATCATTCTATTTTTCATGCTTTCCTAGATTTTAGAAGTTAATTTGTACACCCAGATTGATGACTCTCTGAATAGGATATCCCAGTCCGGAACCTCCCATTTCGATGTCCCATAGTTTAAATCCGCTAAGGAGGAGCAGATTGTTTCCGCTGCAATAAACACGTGCGGATGATATATAGGCCTTCTTCGTCCAGCTTTCCGGCAGTGTGTAGCCTACTTCCAGCGTTTTCAACCGCAGGAATGCACCGTTACGCATAAACCAAGAGCTGGTTCTCACGTTATTTTCAATCACTGTCGTACTCAGACGGGGCCACATGGCATACAGGTTACGGTTACTTTCCGACCAGTGGTCGTTGGCATAAGCTTTCAATAAAGGAATATCCTGATGATAAGGATCGTCATCCGTAGGATTGATGTGCTGGAACGGAGAAGTTGCCTTCGCATCTATCCAGAAGGAAGAACGTGCCGAACCTTGGAAGAAAGCCGAGATATCAAATCGCTGATTACCGAATGAGAAACCGAATCCGTAGACAATTTCGGGTACTGTAGGATATCCCAGCGGAACCATGTCGGCATCGGTAATCTGTCCGTCACCATTCACATCCCGATATTTGATGTCACCGGCTCCATATTCGCCAAAGGTTTGTTTCGGGGAGTTCTGCACATCGTATTCATCAATAAAGAGACGTTCGGCGATAAGACCGTACCATTGGTTCAACGATTGACCGATATGGCTTCTGTATTTCTCGTTATAGGCGGGTTCTTCATATTTCAGAAATTCGCTGTGCGCATAGGTAAAGTTACCGTGTGCCTGCAACCAATACCCATTGCGGAAGAACTTATTATAATCCACTGACAAGTCTACTCCGTTTGCTTTCGCTTCACCCACATTGGCACGTACTTTGGCAGCCAGACCCATATCAGCCGGGATAGAAGCTCTGTCCATCAAAATGTTCGTACGATGCTCTGTAAAGTAGTCCAGCTGAATATTCAAGGCATCAAACAAAGTAAGCTCCAAACCGTAGTTTGCTTTTTTCGCCCGTTCCCAAGTGATAAGGCGGTTATCGTAACGCTTCACCGTCACTCCCGGTTTTCCTTCGTCAAAGTTGGTTCCAAACCAATATCCCTTACCTGAATCATTCGGATCTACCTCGGAGAGATAGAAGAAACGGTCATTCTCGTCTCCAATCGCATCATTACCTACCAGACCGTAGGTTGCTTTCAGTTTCAATTTAGGGATCACCTTGTTCATCGGACGCCAGAATTTCTCATTAGAGATTACCCAAGCCAAGCCGGCTGCGGGGAAGAATCCCCAACGTTCGTTTTTATAGAAGCGCTCGGAACCGTTGTAACCGAAGTTCAGCTCTGCCATATAACGGCTGTCGTAACTATAAGTGAAACGACCGGACAAACCCTGATTACGGTAAGGCAGAGACTTCTGCAAAGAACCGCTGTTCGCATTGATCTTTTCGCGCTGCTGATATACCAGCAAGCCACTGACTTCGTGAATATCGAAACTACGATTATACTGCATAGCAGCTTCTATATAGGTGGTAGACTGTATATCTTTCCAGCCTTCGCTATATCCCAGATAGTCTGTCGGATTGGACTTCTCGTTCAGCAGACCGATATTATATTGATTCGTCTTTTTATCATACGAACTTACATTATAATAATAAGGATTGAACGAACGGTTAACGTCGAAATAAGAGTAGCGGGAAGTATTATACAATCCACGGATGTTCAGCCCTTTCGTGATAAAGGATAAGTCTTGCTTTAACTCAAACTGTGCATCCATTGTAGAACGGGAGTAGTCTTTATATCCTTTTGTCAGTTCGGCATAAGGATTGGTATAGTTCGCCTCCGTCTCACGGATAGCGTTACCATACAGCAAGTGCTCCGCCGTAGGCAGTGCATCCGACGGGTAATAGGCGGGAAACAATACAGGATTGGAACGGACTATCTTCTTATACATCACATCTCCTCCGTCCAAAGGTCCGCGATAGTCGTCAAAAGTACCGGAAAGACGTACGACAGCTTCCGTCGTCTTTGTCAGGTTAATATTAATGTTTGAACGCAACTGATAAGAACGAAGATTAATGTTATTATCGAAACCATTCATCGAATTGCTCTTCAAGTTTCCGTTATCTTTGGAAAAAGAAGCTGCAATATAGTATCTTGCCAGCTTACCACCACCGCTGACATTCATGTTAACACGCTGATTGGCGGTCATGTCTTTTACTAAAAGTTTTCTCCAGTCATTGGCAGGATAGACATACGGATTCGTACCTTTGATCGTGTTGTCTATCTTCTCACGCGAATATGCCAAAGGAGCCAGCGGGTTTCTGGTTCTGACCGCTTCATTGGCAAGCTGCATAAAGGTGATCGGATCGGCCAGTTCCACATTCTTGGTATTGGAAGAGAATGAGTTCTCTACACGAATAGACACTTTAGTCGCTCCTTCCTTACCTTCCTTCGTGGCTACCTGAATAACACCATTGGCACCACGGGCACCGTATAATGCCGTAGCAGTAGCATCTTTCAGAATAGAGAATGCGGCAATATCGTCCGGTTGCAGACGTGCCAGCTCGGTAGTAGTCGTTTCGATACCGTCAATCAGAATCAACGGGTCTTTTTTGTATCCGAAGGTCGTGACACCTCTGATAAAGAAGTCCGCATTATCTTTTCCCGGCTCTCCACTACGCTGATAGGCAATCACACCCGACATACGACCTGCAAGAGCAGTCGTCAGGTTACTGGACGGTACTTTCAGCTCTGCGGGTTTGATCGTCTCGATGGAGCTGATCATACTTTCTTTCTTTTGTGTACCGAAAGCTACCACCACTACTTCATCGAGTGCCTTGCTGTCTTCTTCCAGCACTACACTTACCTTATTATTCTTAGGGACTTTTACATACTGAGTAATGTACCCGATATAAGAAATCTGAAGTTCTTTCCCTACAGGGACTGAAAGAGAAAAGTTTCCATCAATATCGGTGATAGTACCATTGGAAGTACCCCTCACAACTACACTCGCACCGATAATCGGTTCTTCGGAATTCGCTGCCGTTACCTGTCCGGTAACTGTCTTATTCTGTGCCGACAGCTGGCAGCAGCAAAATAAAATCAAAATCAAATAGATAAGCCTGATTTTTTCCATGTATCAGAATTTTAAATTAGTATTAGAGTTCACTTTTAAGGATAAATCAATCCGTTCGTCCAAAGAGATTATTTCTCCTTATCCGGAACAATGGCAAAAGTAGGGGGATATATATAGGTGGGATATTAAAAAACGCTGCAAAAAATACCATTTTTGCAGCATTAGATCACATCTGAGGCCTATTTTCCGCAGATGTTTCATTTTTGTGCATCATTTGTTATAGTGCACCCGGACGGTCACGAAGGCATGTCTATCTTTTCTTTGTCTGCCTGACTTTGTTTCTCGAAATCTTTAGGTGTCATGCCGAACTGTTTCAGGAAAAGTTTGCTGAAATAGGACGGTGAATTGATACCTACCATAAAGCAAATATCCCCGATCAGATACTTACCTTCATGAATCAGTTCGGCAGCCTTCCTCAACCGGATTAAACGGATGAAGTCCACAGGAGACAGATTGGAAAGCATCTTTATTTTCCGCAGCAGACTGGAACGGCTCATGCCCAGAATCTCGGCAAGATGTTCCACATTGAGATTGGTATCTATGATATTCTCCTCAATGGTGCGGATTACTTTATTCATAAATTCCTCATCCACCTTATTCATCTGCATCTTATTCGTCGGGAAGAATGGACGCTTGGAGAATGCTTCGCGTTCTTTCTGACGGTTATACAGCAAGGATACGATCTGTGTTTTGAGATAGTTGAAAGAGAACGGTTTCTCTACGTATGCTTCCGCACCTATCTTCAAGCCGTTGATCTTACTATCAATATCATTCTTGGCTGTCAGGAAGATAACAGGAATATGGCTCAAGTCCATATCCGACTTTATCTCTTTACACAATTCCCATCCGTTCATGACGGGCATCATGATGTCGCTGATGACCAGATCAATCCGCCTGTTTCTTAAAACTTCGAGCGCTTCCTGCCCATTTGTAGCCGTTTCCACCGTGAATACTTCCCGCAGACGTTCGGACATAAATTCCAGCATGGTCTCATTGTCTTCCACCAACAACAGGACATAGCTTTTCATTTCCGTCTCTACAGGGACTCCTTCGTCCAAAGTATCGATTTCAGCCGTTATCTCTTCCAACTTTGGCAGCGGTATCGAAATTTCTCCGGTCAAAGGAATCGACAGTACAAATGAATTATCTCTGTGTTCCGAATCCAGATACAGCTTACCTTTATGGAGAGATGCCAGTGAACGTGCCAACGGAAGACCGATGCCGACTCCAAAGGAAGTGGAGTCTTTTTTTGCTGCCTGGTAGAACGGCTCAAATATCTGCTGGCTGATCTCTGTCGGTATCTTTTCACCATCACTGGTCACCCGTACAAGGAATGCATCCGCAGTTTTCTGCAACTCTACGCAAATGGATCGCCGGGCATATTTCAGGGCGTTATTCAAGAGGTTACTCAATATCTTCGTGATGGCTTCCTTATCAACGACCGCTTCAATCGGTTCTTCCGGAATATCAAGAGTCAGCTCTTTATTCTTCTTGGATATAGTGGGCTCGAAACGTGCAACCGTTTCACGCAGCAGTGCCGTGATATCCACATATTCCAAAGTCATCTCGAATTTATGGGCACCTATCTTTTGAAAGTCAAGAAGCTGCCCCGTCAATGCCAGCAACCGGTTGGTGTTTTGTGTAATCACCGACAGGTTCTTCTGAATCTTCGGATCTGCAATATTCATCTCTTGCAGTGTTTCCAACGGGCCGTTGATTAAAGTAAGCGGCGTGCGCACCTCATGGGCAATCTCCGTAAAAAAATTGACCTTAGACTCATACAGTTCCTTTTCTTTCTCTATCTCGAATAGTTTCTGACGTTCTTCCATCTCCTTCTCTTTCCGGTGCTTATACCAAAAGAACCAGGATACCACTATGCAAACGAGCCAGATAAAATAAAAGACATATGCCCAGGGGGAGAACCACCAGGGAGGTAATATTTCAATGAACAATGATCGTTCCACAAATTGCCCGTCATCATTGCTTGTAGCTTTCACCTTAAATGTATATTGTCCCGGAGGCAGTTTCGCATACGATATATTCTGATTTGTAGCCGCCTTAATCCATCCTTTATCGATCGGGTCCATCCGGTAGTAATATTGATTTGCCTCTGCGGTGGAATAGCTAAGAAGCGCCACATCAAAACTAAGATTCGACTCATCATAGTTCAATACAATACGGTCGGTATGCGTGATACATTCCTTCAAAGGAGAGTTGGCAGTGTGCACTGTCACCTCCTTATTATATATACTGAATTTGGAGATGTAAATGGGCGGAACAAAATCATCCATCTTCGCTTCCCGTGGATCAAAAGCCACCAGTCCGTCGATTCCTCCAAAGTAGAACTTGCCATTACGTGCCTTCAAAGCCGATTTATAATTAAACTGATTACCCAACAGTCCGTCTTTCGTTGTAAAAACGCGTATATCATTCTTATCGGGATTGAAACGAACCAGTCCGCGATTCGTTCCAAACCATAGGTTCCTCTCTTCATCCTCCAGTATTTTGTACGCCACATCGTCGGGTAACCCTTCCTTGATAGAATAAGTGACAAAGTTATCTTTCTCGTCATTATAATAACAGATTCCACCACGATCGGTAGAGAACCAGACACGTCCCTTGCTGTCCTGCATAACAGAACTGACAGAGTTCGAGCTAAGTCCGTCCGGTTCATCTTCCCGGCTCTCATATTTCTTATAGGTATGGGTTCCAGGGGTATATCGCCACACACCGCTTCCCATAGTAGCAATCCAAATAGAACCGTCTTTCGCCTCACACAAATCAAATATCCAGTTATACCCGGTTTCTTTGACATTCTGAAAATTAAATGAACCGGGCTCGGCGACATAAAGCCCCCAGCCTGTCCCCAACCATTTCCGTCCTTCCTTATCTATATGGAAAACATATACACTTCCTTCTCCGATTTTCAGTTCCGACGGAGTATAATGCCTGATAGCATATCCCGGTATCCGGATAACGTCAAGCCCGGCCTTAAAAAGACCACAATATATCTGATCCTGAAAAGGTACTACCGCCAAAGTCACCGGATGATTCTCAGAGTTGTTATCCCTTATCTGCTTTATTTCCCCATTCTCCACATTCAGTACACTGATTCCCGCATCCTCCGTACCGATCCAGATATTGCCTTTCGCATCTTCTGCCAGTTCCCGGATACGTTTGGTATTGAGTGAATTTCCGGAGCTTCCAGGTACGAACTTATCAAATTGCAGATTCCGGTTCGGCAGATAGTTTACCCCGCCAAACAAAGTTCCTATCCATATCCCGCCTTCGCTATCCTGACACATTGAATAAATCATCTTATCCGACAGGCTGAACGAACGCATGAGGTCTTCCTTCAACGAGATGACTTCGTTCTTCTTTTCATCAATGACGTATAGTCCATTGAAGGTTCCCAGCCAAATTTTACCTTTCATATAGGCTACCGTCGTATAGAATGTATTATCAGCTCCTGCTACTTTTATATCTTGCAAAACATGGGATTTCGTATTATATTTCATCAATTCCCCATCGTTGGCAGCCATTATCAGCCAGTCACCATGCTCGCAGATCGAATTGATATTCTTCCCAACCAACGGACGACCGTCCCTATCCTCGGAGAATTGCTCAAACGAATCTTTCTGAGGATTGTAGCGACACAAGCCTAATCCCCAAAAACCAATCCATACTTCGCCATTATCGCGAACACAAATACAATTCGGCGATTCCTGCTTGAATTGTCTTCTATTACTGATCTCATAAAAATATAACTCGGTGTCTTTGTAGCGGAATATCCCCTGATCGGGGATTATTACCCAAATATTACCTTCGGTATCACCTACAATAGCCGATACCCAGTTATCCATCGCTTTACCTTCTTTACTCGTTTGATTGATATGCGTAAATACGTCCGAAGCCGGATGATACAAATAGACACCCCTATCTGTACCGACCCACAGATTACGGTTGGAGTCTTCATATAAAGCGGAAATGTTATTATTGCCTTTTTTCAGCTGATGGTCTTCACAATTCATTCGTAAAATGGAAGTACCATCAAAACGGTTGAGCCCGTTCTTCGTCCCGAACCACATAAAGCCGTAGCTGTCCTGAATAATCGCCTTCACGTTACTGGACGAAAGACCATTATCACCGTTGATATGCGTAAAATAATAACTGGAATTCTCTTCTCCGCTTACCCTTTGCAGAAATAAAGTAACCAATGCCAATAGAATATACACCGTGTTTTTCATGACTATATTTTATTTCAGACGCAAAGATAAGGTAAATCACGAGAAAGCACCTCTCCCCCACTGGAAAAAGATGCTTTCAGATTAAGCAATAGCGACCATCTTCACAGATGACTATTTTCGAGGCACTCCATTACAGAGTTATGCCCCATGAGATTTATAGATGCTCAGGCATCCTTTAACTAATTACAAAATGTTTTATATGTGTGCTCTTTTTTATTTCATCTCATCCATACTTTCGGTTTACTTAATGACCGTTATCACTGCACGGCTTACTCTCGGGTCATCATAGAACATATTGTCCACACCACCTTCATAAGTTATTTTCAGTTGCGATGCCGGTACTCCGAACTCATTAACCAGACAGTTGTAGACTGCTTCTGCACGAGATTTGCTCAAAAACTGGTTAAACTCCTTGGTTCCTGTACCCTTATCGGCATAACCGATAATTGTATAGACAGCATTCTTGTTTTCCTTCATTATCTTAGCCTGAAATCCGATATTTACACGAGCTTCATTACTAAGAGCATATCTTGATATCTGGAAAGTGACCAGATAAGGAGCAGAGAGGATATTCGTTTCCACCACTCTTTCCGTGACTTTATTGGAGGTTTCTACCAACTCGTTTTTCAGACGATTGTTCTCGTCATTCATCGCTTTCAACTGTTCGCGCATCAGGCGTAGTTCTTCATCACTAAAGGTAATTGTCTTTACGGTGCTGCGCCCCCATGTACGTCGTGGGAATTTATAAGTAACTCCTACTGTTACAGACAATAATCCTTCTTCTTTACGCCCACCACGTTCACCGTCAAATTCATCTTTTGTTGCAGTACCACGCACATCCAGATTCAAGTCGAACGCAGAGCTCAGACGGAACGAGTTGATCAAACCTATACTGGCATTAAAGTTACGCGCACGCGGGGTTTCCCACGTGAGTATCCAGCCTAAACCAACATAGGGAGTTACAGACCAAAAACGCTTTTCATTATAACCACAAAGCAGATTCGATGCATTGAACAGTACGTCTCCATGAATATTCATAAAGTCGAATTTCTGTTCGTCCAGCCATTGTGAAGCATCGTACACTTTTCCGGTAGAGTGACTACCGTTCTGTGTAGCACCTTTGATAGTAAGTCCGCTATACATAAAGCGTACACCGATGCCGGGTGTAAACCACTTTCCAAAACCGATATCCAATGCCGGACTCAGACGGTCACCAAATTTCATCTGCATATTATGGTCACCGAAAAAGATCAAGGCACCGCCACCGGCAGTTACAAACCAGTTACTCCAGAAGCGATTGGTTTCTACTTTATATTTATCAGCATTTTCTACGATTGTGGTTGTCGTTTTTATAGATTTAGAGAAGTCCTCTTGTGCATAAACACTCATTCCTGTTACCAGCAGCAAAGCCGATAGAACAATTACTTTTTTCATAAGTGATTCTTTTCATTAAAATTCAATATACCAAGTTCCAACTGCAAAGTTGAGGCTTTTTTTCCGTTTTATTACTCACATAAAATCCGATAACTTTCTCACTTTATACAGAAGCCTATTAAAAGTCCCCCATAGCAAGCATTATACGATTCGCAGGGCACTCTGTCAAAGTGAGACAGCGTATTATTTCTTTCCCTTACGTCTCCACCATCCTCCTTTCTTTTTCTGAGTTGCGGCATAACCATAACCATAGTTATAGCCGTATCCATAGCCATAGCCGCTGCTGCCTTTTTCCGTTCCGTTAAGAACGACAGCCATATTGTTCAGCTTATGTTCCTGATATAAGCGTTCCAGTTCGGGCAGCTGGCGGCGGTCTATTTTACCGACACGCACGATAAACAAAGTCAGATCGGTAATGCGATTCACAACCGTAGCATCTGCCACCAAGCCTATCGGTACATTGTCGACAATGATATAGTCATATCGCTCCTTCAGTTCGACCACCAGTTTATCCAACCGCTTACTCAGTAAAAGTTCCGTCGGATTAGGGGCAATCACACCGATAGGGACCAGATCGAGCCCTTCGCCAAAAGCATCCTGCACAATAATATCAGTTACCTCCACGGATGAATCGGACAGGTAATGCGCCACTCCTTTTACCTGCCGGCAATGAGCCATTTCGCTCAGTTTACCTTTTCGAAGGTCGAGGTCGAGTAATACAATTTTCTTTTCGGTCTGCACCAAGCTGGCTGCCAAATTGATAGAAATAAATGTCTTTCCGGCTCCGATGTTGAAAGAAGTAAGCGTTATCACTTTGCGTTCCTGCGTCTGGGATAACATAAATCCTAAGTTGGTGCGCAGAATGCGAAACGATTCGGATAACGCATCCAGCCCGCGGGCACGTACCACCACCTCATGTACATTAGCCATCGCCTTAGGTGTTTGCGGAATATCTGCCAGGAAAGGAGCGCTGACAATGGATTCAATTTCTTTCCGGTTGTGCACTCCGGTGTCGAGCATCAACATCAGCAGTAGAATAACAGAAGGGACAATAACTCCGCAACCCACTCCTAACAGAAGCTTTTTATATTTGTTGGGAGAAATCGGAATGTTGCTTCCCGAAACCGGATCAAGAACCCGCGCATTGTTATCTACCATTGCCTGGCTCAAAGCGTTTTCTTCGCGCTTGTTCAACAGGAATATATATAGGGATTCCTTGACTTTCTGCTGTCTCTCGATAGACAACATTTCCCGTTGTTTGCGAGGAACCGCCTGCACTTTCTGGCGCACCCGGTTTTCCTGAAGACTATAGTCCTGCTTTTTAAGCCTCAGGCTGGCAGACAGATTATCCAATGCCCTGTAGATATTCAGTTTCATTGTCTGCATGGTACGATTCAGTTCCTGTACTACGGGATTGTTGCTACTACTGCCGTTCATCAGGCGGTTACGCCTCAGCAAGGTTTCGTTGTAACGTGAAATCTGGGTCTCAATATTAAGGTCCTCCAGTCCGATATTACTGGGAATCAGTTCATCCTCCTTGCTTGAATCCTGCAAATATTGTTTGATGAATGTGACCAGTTGCAACTGTGTGTCCAGTTCTTTGATTGATGATTCATACTCCCGGCTGTCTTGTATATACATGCCCGCAGCCATGTCAATATCGACTCCATTATTCGCTCGTTTCAGGTCTTCGATATCTGTCTCCACGCTGCCCAGTTCATGTTCGATGATTTGCAGGCGCTCTTTGATAAACTCCGCCGTATTCACAGCAATCCGGTTCTTATCCTTTATAGCTTCTTCGTTATATATGGTAATCAGCATGTCAAGAATATCGGCGGCACGTGTCGGAGAAAGATCATTCATCGTCAGATGCAAAAGGGCGGCATCGCCACTCATTTGTTTGATTGCCAGGTTATAAAGCCAAAAGGATACCATTTCTTCCGGTGGTTTACAGGTCACTAAGACAGGCTTACCGAAGCTAGATTCTCCGTAGTTTTCTGCGGCAAATACAATCAGCCTTCCCAATGCCGTATGAATGGTGTCGTTCAGATTCACTACTTTCCGTTGTTCCATCCCGCGCGAGAAATCAGCTAGTTCTACTTGCTGCCTGCTTTTAGGAGTGACGGATAAAGAGTGCGCCTCATCCATTCCCGCATCAAGAAAGGTTACACGCACGGGAGATTCCGTATAAAGTTCTACAGGCCGCAGACCGTCGTACACCGTATAACTGATATTTGCCTGCAAGCGGTCGATCACTTTCCGCATCAGCTCCTTCGACTTGAATTGCAGAATCTCACTCGCTACATTGACTAACCCCGTAAAATCGGAATTATTCAACTGCATAGTCGACCGCGAATTGGCCGGCGTCTTAATCATCACGATGGCTACCCGGCTGTACGTAAATGGCGTCTTACAGTAAATATACCAGAAACATCCTCCAAACAGCAAAATGGACAGAAGATACCATTTCCAGTGAACGACCAGATATACAAACAGATCGACAATATTGATGGACTTCTCCTCCTCCGTTACAGCCAGCTTTTTATGTTTTTCCATACTTTGTGCAATCGTTAGTTATTTTAATAATACGGTCAGTGTGGTAATCAGGCTTAAAAGAGTCACTCCAAAGGAGTAAAAGCCCAATGTACGCCGTTCTTTTGTATTTGCTTCCGCGAATTTAGGATGTATATACACCATATCATTCTGCTGCAAATAATAGCAGGGGGAATAAAAGATATCCGACGAACGGATGTCGTGCATATACATTTTGCGCTCGTTTCCTTCTTCACGGATGACTGCCACCCTGTCCAAAAGGGCATTAGTCGTCACGCCACCGGTTCTGGTAATGGCTTCGAGCAAAGTAATCCGGCTATCCTCCACCTGCAACACCTGCGGGCTTTTGACTTCTCCCATTACGGTTATCTTGATATTCAATATGTCTACAAATATTAAAGGGTCATTAATCAGATTCTCACTGATCAGGCGGTTCTTGATAAGGTCGGCCACCTGCTTGCGGGTCAGGTCGACCACTTTCAACTTGCCCAGAATCGGGAATTCGATATATCCGTTGAGGTCTACCATATACCCCTTTTCCTGCTTCTGGCTACCGGCGGTAGTGGATACATCTCCGTTGGACGTCACCTGAAAATCGCCTCCGGTAGATATATTGAAAGGTACCGTTAATTCCGGGTTTCGCGAATTGACAATAATACTCAGACGATCGTCGCGCTGGATTCTCATCTCCGGCTGTGCGTTCATCGGATAAGAGATGTCTTCTCTCATATCCTCCAGATAGACGATTCTTTTTGTATTGATACAAGAAGTCGTCAACAGCATTGCCAACACTAACACTACATACATGTTTTTCATCAAATAGTCTCTTTTTCTCATGTTTTATATTTCTTGGAAATTATTTATTCTCTGTTATCCGGCTATCGGTCAGCATGGCTTCTCAATACTTTCCGGTAAAGGTTCAGGCAAAGTTCTGTCATCAGTTCTTTGGTGAACATGGTTTCGTAACGCCTGCGGGCACCTTTTGACAGTTTATCATACAGATGTTTATCAGTCAGAACGGTTAATATCGCTTCCGCCAGTGCCTCCGCATCCTCCGGTTTTACGTTGATTCCGGAGAAGCTGCTTATATTTACCCAGCTGACTCCCGATTCCGGTATGTTCATGGCAATCACCGGCTTTCCACAGGACATCGCTTCGATCTGTACAATTCCGAAAGCTTCCGTTTTGAGGATAGAACTTAAACAGAACAGGTCACAGGCACCGAAATAATCCGGCAGATCATCGTCTTCGATAAAGCCCAGTAATTTGACTCGGTCAGCTACCCCCAGTTCGTCAATCAATGCCTGCAAGTATTCCTGAAGAGGACCTCTGCCACCTATCAATATGACATAATCATCTGTCAGCCGACGGGCGGCCTGTATCAGATACTCATAACCTTTGTATTCCACGAGGCGTCCCAAAGAAAAGATAATCTTCTTTCCGGCATATCTTTCCTTGATTTGCGCTACCCGTTCGGGAATCGGTTTCATTTCGTCTATCCCGATAGGAATACTGGTAACCTTGCGCTGTATATTCTCCAGAAAGGGTGATTCTTTCACATACACGGGGGTGGTGCCGACTATCACTTTCGCCCTTCGGAGTAACCAATTTTGCAGCGGTGTATATAGCCGTAACAGCATCTTCTGTTTCAGTATGTCGCTATGCCAGTGCAAAACGACGGGACCTTTGTAACCGGACAGGAACAATGCCAGACACGCCATCGGATCAGGATGATGGATGTGAATGATGTCATATTCCTTCCGTATCTTGCGCAACCGGAAGATCATAGCCGGAGACAGCATAGTAGCAGCCACCTTCTTCCAGGTAGGCACACACAGCACACGTGCATAGTCATTCAATAAAAGATTCCCCTGGTCTTGCTTCTCTGCCGAAGCGCACAGCATATCACAGTAGACCTGTTTCTGTGACAGCCCCATAGTAATGTCGTACATCACTTTTTCCACTCCTCCGCTAATGGGATAGAATTTGCCTATTTGTAGTACTCTCATCTTAATAAAATATGAAATAGTTTTTTCCATGATTCAGCAACAGGAGGAGAAGTTTCTTCTTTCCGCAGTGCAGTCAGAAAAGAGTTTTCTCCCTGAAGTAGTTTTGCCATCTGAGCGGCCAGTTCCCACGGCCGATCCGGATGGAAGAAGGCCACCTGCTCACAGCCGGCGGCAGTTTCGTGCGCATACGGAAGATCGGACAGAAGCATCGGTTTATTGAAAACCGCAAATTCCGTTATCGGCAATCCCCATGTTTCCACTTTCGAAGCAAAAATCAAGCAGTTGCTTTGTTGATAATATGCGTAAAGTTGTTCTTTACTCAGATATCCGATGAATGCCAGAGCCGGAACATCGCCCCAATGTGAGTAAAGCCATCGTGTATAAGCGTTTTCATCGCCTTTCACGGTGATGTAAACTTTAAATTTCAGTTCCGGCATCTTCTGCTGCAAAAGCACTGCGGCCCTGCAAATACATTCAAAATTCTTATGGCTGTCCGAAGTTGCCGCATAAAGGAAGGAATATTCATCCTTATTCATCTCCACACTGGACACATCCAGCTTCTTCTTCGTTGGTGGTTGCCGTTGCAGCACAGGCGGTGCTACGATAATGGACTCCGCCGACAGTTGAAACCAGTGGGCGAAAGCCTCCCGGAACCATTGTTGCTGCACAATGATATAACTATTCCTGTGAATATTAATCCGATACGCGTATTTGGAGAATAGTGAAAACAGCACTATCCTCGGAGCAAACAGGATTTCTTTCATTTTCCAGCGATAAAAGGGAAATGAATTGTGGCAATAAACGGCTCTTCTTTGTGCCTTTACATTGGGCGTCGTGTCGTGCAAGGACAGCCACAGGTACACAGGAGCAAGCCGGACAGAGATTTTACGCATGGCGACATACTCGCACCAAAGCCTGTTGAACCAGTTCTTCTTCGGCCATTTCAGTTCTATATACTCTACGTGGGGATAATCGGCTACTTTCCGGTCATACACCAAAGCGATGACCTGATATTCGCCTGTCGCCGCCAGACCGGATAAATGCCGCAGGCAATCACGCAAAATGGTCAGAGTGCCCCCGACTTTCAGATTCACAGCCGATATTACTATTTTCTTCATATACGTTTACTTATAACTCTCGAACTCATCTATGGAGCAATACTGACTACCACCTATAGCAAAGAAGCAGAGCATGTAGTTCCCACAATAGTTTCATGTGGTGAAACAAAAGGTTTCATGCATTGAAACTAATAGTTTCAAGCAATGAAACCATTGGTTCCTCGGTGTGAAACTAAAAGTTTCAAGCGTCTGAAACTTTTTTGAGCTATAAGCAAGCTACCAGTATGCAACTTGTTCTTATCATTAAGATGCCCAAAAACTATATTCATATGTGTTGCAGATGGCAGATGTTTTTATTTTTATAAGCAGATTTATCTTATTATGATGGCTTATATCCTCTCTAATCAAATACTCAAAGAGTCAAATAACTTTTCCCATCTCTGCATAATTGCCGACTCCATAAAGCGGTATGAGCTCTTTAAAGCAGTTTCGCCCATACGTTTACGCAAATCTTCGTTTTCCATCAGTTTCAGTATCCTGTCTGCCAGCACGGAGATACTTCCTTTGGGTACTAAAAAGCCATCTTCTCCTTCAGTGATTACATCTTTAGGACCACACTTGCATGCGAAGGAAACAATCGGCAGTCCGAATGACTGGGCTTCCAGCAGAACCATAGGCAACCCTTCGTAGCGGGAAGACATCACCAATAAGGATGCCTGTCTGTATTCATCTTCTATATGGCTAGTAGCAGATTTCAAACGTATGCAATGATTGAGTTTATGTTGGTCAATCTGCCGTTGCAAACGGTTCAGCCATTCTCCGTCTCCGATGATATCCAGTTTCCATTCCGGCTGGGAACGATGAATAACCGCCCATGCATCAATCAGATAGTCAAAACCTTTCTGGTAATTATACCTGCCGATTGCTATCACCTTTTTATTATTTAGCGGGGCCGGTTGACCGACAGAATAGGTTAACGCATTCGGAATAACCATGATATTCGGTAAATCTCCCCAATAGGATTTATCTTCATGAGTCAATACAACAAAGCAGGCATATTTCTTCACTGTCTTTTCATCCATCCGACTTCTCCACTGGTCTGCCAGCTTCCAGGCCCCTTTGCGTTCATATTGCAGGCGCTTATAGCGGGAAAAATGAATTTCAAGTATTTTCCGGCTTCCATCCTTTATCTTCCATAAGAAGGAGACATCATTGCAGAACATGGAAATCGCTATATCGGCTCTTAATTCCCTGAGCAGTTCCGACAAGCGTTTCCGGTGTTTCCACTGCTTGAACGGATAGTGGATGATCTTATTCAACAGGGATTTTCCGTTATTCTCTTCATAATTAATGCCCAGGTCATAACAGCGTATACGTTCATCCAAACTGAAGAAGGGTTGCTTTCCGCGTTGATCGGTGGTGATAATGAAGACTTCATATCCATGACTGACCAGATAGTTGGCTTTATTTGCCAATACCCGTTCCATTCCTCCGGAATTATAGGTTCCCGCTATGCAATAAACGATTCTCATCTTTCGAACTGACTGTTATAATTCGCTGCAAACGATTCTTTAAGTACTTCAGCATCGGCTTCTTTCCAGTCCAGACAATAGAACAAAGCATATATAAAGAAAATATCAGTAGCTACCTTTATCCAGATGATAAAAGCCAGAGACAGCAGCAGAACGGATAAAAGGAGAAAGGACTCTCTTTTCCGGGCAAAGACCCATGCATTGAATATAAAGAACGATGCAAAGACCCCGAAACCTACCAAACCGCAATAGAGTATAAAACGACAGTACCCAATATCCGTGCTGAAAGTGTAAAAGCCGAACTTCCCTGTGCCAATGATCCAGCTTTCAAAGGTTTCCGGCCAGACCCACATGATAGCATTCAGTCTATCGGTAGAACCTGTCCGCCATTCACCCATCTCTATCCAGTTAAAGAAACCCTCAAAAGCAAACCGCATATTCTGATAAAAGGTGTAGTTATTCTGATACATATAAATTCCCCAGATAACGGACACAACCAACAGAAACCCGAAAACGGAATAGAACTTAAAATTACGTACCGATATCGTCAACCGGAATATTCCGGTTGAATAAATGATATACGCCAGCCCCATCATCATCCCGATAGTGGTAGTCCGAGAAATCATATTTCCCAGAATCGAGATGATAAAAAAGCAGACCAGGAATCCTGTTATCTTCTTCCGGTCCTGCCGGATTACATCATCTTCACACAAAAGGTAAGCGATCAATATCAACACTACAGAAAATCGTACTCCGGCAGGATCCAGTGCCGCACCAATACCGTATAATCTGCCGACCTCCTGATAAAATTCCTGTCCCTGATCGATATAAGAATCCACCAGCATCCGGAAAGCAGGGATTCTGTCTATCATAATGGCCAGTATACATTGCGTTGCACAGACAAAAGCCAGGTAACTGACCAACAGTTTCAAAGTGACTTTTCCATGAATCAGACGAATAGCCGTACAGGTGGCATACGCTCCGCCCAGCCAGGTGAAGAAAGTGGCAAAATAAGTCACGTAAGAATAATCATCCGTACGATTGTAATCAATTGAAAACAGGCATACAAAAGAGAAGAAGCAGGCCAGTACGACTGCACCCATCAACTCTTTCGAGAATGTAATCCCGCGCTTCCGGCATCCTTCATAAAGAACCAAGCCGATGCCGATGACCGCCAACACCATCTTCGTATTCACTCCCGGCAGAAAGGAAAAGGTAAATGGGAAATAATATCCACTCACGATCATTGCCACCAACAACATTGCCAATAAACGCATCATAGTCTTACTGCCCTATTTATAAATCGTTCCATAAATCAATCTGAAAACACACCTGTGATAAAGTTTTAACAGGCTAAAGTTTTGTTTCACGGCCAGCCACTGGATGAACCGTGTTCTTAAAGAAATCTGTTTATTATGCATCACATAGCCATTCGCTTCCGGAAACCATTCCAACCACTGACGATAACGCGCCGTATCATCTGTCATAAGAAGCGGAAGTTTGATATTCAATTTCAGCAAAGGAAGGTAAGGGGATAGTAAACCGGCATAAGCCGATTCGCGGACATAGCGTTCTACCTCATATACATTATTAGTCACTTGCCTGATATGCTCCGGTGAATAGACCTTTGTCAACGAATTCATATTATTCTGTCCATAGTGATAAAAAGGCCGATGTATGATAGAGACACTCTCTGCACAAATAAACAGTTTCATCATCACCATCATATCTTCTCCCATGTTCATACCTTCTGCAAACCGGATATCGTTCTCCACATAAAGCGAACGCTTCACCAGAAAGAGCCACAGGTTCCAGCGCATCACTCCACACATCATGTTTTGCAAAGCCTCCGCAGGAGTTGTATAATCAGCCTGCTCCATGTACCGTTCACTGGAGCTGAAAGTCAGATACCATTCATGCCCCACAATATCCTGTCCGCCTTTCTTTGCTTCTCTCACCAGGCACGCCAATGTATGCTGTTCGATGGAATCATCCGCATCGACATAATAGATATAATCGCCTGTAGCATGTGCCAGTGCCGTGTTGCGTGCTGCCGCTACTCCTCGGTTCCGTTCGTGATGCAACACCCTGATCACTCTGACAGGATCAGTATTCCGTGCTGCATAGCAAGTCAGCATCTTCAGGCTGTCGTCCGTGCTGCCATCGTCTATAAACAGAAGTTCCAGTTTCCTGTAAGTTTGTCTGTCCAAGGATTCCAGGCAATGATGCAGGGTAGTTGCAGCATTGTATACAGGTATAATCACCGAGATTGTCACGTTTTCAATATTCATCTGCCGCTTTCCGTTATCTGGCTCTTTACCCGACCGCCAACCAATAAGGCAAGCGCTTTAGGAGCCATCTTGTTCAATATATAATAAAGTCCCAGACAAATGCCCAGAGTGATGAAAGGGATCAGCATATAGCTAAGCAATAATCCTCCTCCGGAACCGGCAAGGGAAGTACGGGAAAAGAAACCCTTCGTCCAGTTTATAATGTATATTTCATGGGCCGCATAGATAAAGAAGACTGTAGCCGACAGATTGCAAAAGAGTTTCTTCCATGTCTCCCGGTTTATCAGCCAGTCCATCAGATTAAAAGCGGTCACTATTCCAAACAGTACATACATTCTAACGATGTATACATGCAATTCCCTTCCATTACACATCGTGGCACAACACAAAAACAAAAGAGTGGCTATCGCCGCCGTATAACGAAACCTGGAACAAAACTCCAGAATGTTCTTTTTGTAAATCCCCATATAGGCACCTGCCCCAAAGAACATGATAGCCGACATACTCAGTCCCGCAACATCCGTTTCCCAGGCGGACAAATACAGAATCACCAGTATCAGTACACCGTATCCTTTCAGAAACCTGAAAAACAGATAGAACAGGGGGGCCAATACGGACATACAAAGTAAATCGCGTAAAAACCACATGGGATAGTTGGCTGGAGTGTGCCAGAACAGAATATACCAGGGAGTAGCCCGTAGACTCAATAGTTCCTCACCCGGTTCCATCGAGAGAAAAGAAGTGACGGCATAGTTCTTTATATATATCGCCGCTATCATCAGTATATTCCATAAAAGGTAAGGCAATAAAAGACTCCTTATTCTCTTTTTTAATTGGGAGCGGTAAAAGCCGGCATTCCACTCCTCCAGTTTACGAAAGAAGAAAAAGCCTGAAAAGAAAAAGAATAAGGGATTACGTATTCTGGACAGATTATGGGATATCCCCTCCGAAATAAAATGATATATATTCATCTCCGACAAATTCATCTCTATAGGCACCGATACCATCGGCAGCACATGGGCAAAAAGCAATAACACCATTAGAGGGAACCTCATAGCGGCAATTACTTCCGATTGTCTTTTCTCCAGTTCGCCTTTCATCTTGCAATCTCATTTAGAATCTGCCCCACTACCCCGATATGACGGCTAGTAAATTTCCGGGCAAACAATGCTTCCGATCCCATCAAAGTCTCAAAATCCTTTTCGGTCCACTCTTTTATCCGGTTATCTTTCCATCCGATCATTCGCAAACATCCATGTCCTTCATCTTCTGTATCATATATATGCTCTCGAAAAGAGGAATTCCAGCATAGTGTCTGCACAAAGATCTCATCCGCACAAAATGTATGACTGTATATGCGTTCAGCTTCATCCTTATATTGAAGTAAATAGCCGATACAATCCGCAGTAAGGCTCACCCATTGAGTGCCCTTCCGGAAATCTATTGTCTTATTCCGGTGAAATCCGGTCATTTGTTGCAACCGGATAAAACCAGCCCGCAGCACTTGCTTTCCAACAGCCGTCATGCTGCCTGTCTTCTTAAAACTTTCCGGGAACAGATGCCATCTCCGGACTTTCCGGTTGATTTCTGTTGTAATATCCCCTTGATAATATCCTATAAACTCCTTTCCATCATTGTCCTCAAAAAAACGATGGATATAATCTTGTGACTTAAGGGGCATATCAACTCCCGACAATAAATGATAATAACGATATCCCCCATGACGATATGCCGCATCAAACAACGCATACTCCGCTCTTACTACACTTACATCTCCCCAACGGACGTCAATACGTTCAGTCAGAACCATAAGTCCGGCATGTAATGTCCGGCAATCCGGACAGTGAGCTACTTTCCGGTCAAAATGAATATAAATATCATTTCGTTCATCGTCAATTGCCCGGATCAATTGCCCGAGAATCTCAAAATCGTTATGGACAAGTATTAAGTAGGCATGCTTCATTGTGCCTTATCCGTAGTATTAAAGGTCAATATTTTGTCTACAAGGTCCATACCTACATGGCTGAACTTACGGGCAAACAAACAATCGGAACTCATCAGTTCGTCATAATCCTCCAAGCGATATATACGTGGATTGGAGCCTCCTCCAAAATCACATTTCAATAATCGGTCATCATAATAAATCCGATATTTAAGGTCTGAGAGTTCCAGTTCAGAAGGGATAAAGAACTCGTCTCCGCATAATGTGAAACGATACTTTCTTAGCACATCGTCTTTGATTTGCAACAGATAGGAGACGCATCTGTCGGTTATACTTACCCAATTCGCTGCATTCGTATAAAACTGCTTTCTATTTCGATAGATATGCAATTCCTTCTGAATGCGGATACAAATCCTCCATGATATCTGGCTGATTCTTCTTATAAACGAATTCCTGTGCATGAAATGCTTCATGAATAAATTATATCGCCGCATTTTAAGGGTGGTTTGGTAGTCGGAATTAGGTACATGTGCCAGTACTTCTTTATCTTTTAAGTTATCAAAGAAACAATGGATGTTATCCTGAGATTTCAATGGCAAATGTACTCCGGAAAGCAGATGATAATAAGCGTATCTATCCTGTGTGAAGGCCGTCTCAAACAGGGCATATTCCGCTTTAATCTGTGAAATATGTCCCCAATGGATATCTATTCGCTTTTCCAGAATATATAAGTTTGCATTATGTGCCTTCAGCACAGGATAGCTTTTGAGTTTTGCGTCGAAATGAATAAATATATCGTTCCGTTTATCATCAATAGCCTGAATCAATTTCCCTAAAACTTCAAACTCGTGATGAGCCATTATCAAATAAGCATGTTTCATTTCAGACTTTTCCATGCTGCTTTAGTATCATTTTTAAACGCATTATTCCGGCATCGTCGAAATAAGCCATTTTATGTATGTTAGTCAATTTCAATGCTTCATCGAATGAGATATCATCATATTTTCCATTAATCTTCGTCTGGATAATATGTGGAATACAATCATTAATTACCGGACAATTCCTATCCGACAGGCGTTTGGTAACCAGTTCATTAAACAATATCTGAAAAAAGAAATAGTCGGGAACCGAATCCTGGGTTTCCCAAAAGTAGAGCAACAAATCTTTTAAGGATGAAATAACCACACTGTCTTTCCGGGCAAAGATGATACTATTCAGGACTTTTACTTTAAAATCAGTCCTCCACCCAAAATAATAAGCATAGACCCCTTTCCAGTATCTCTTGTTCTTTTCTTCGTCGGAACGCTGAAACATGAAGAAATCATATTTTCCGTATGTATCCGGAAGCGGTCCTGTTAATAGAATAGTAGCATCCAGCCACACACCGCCATAAACACTCAATAAAGCGATACGAAGCAGATCAGAAAACAGTGTTCGGGTAAATTGTGCATTTTCACGCTTTCTCCAAACAAAATCGGGTAAATCTATATATTCGGATACCGTCTTGTCCGTCAAGCGAATCACCCGATAAGCTCCCTTGTTTCTATCTACCGAATCAAAGCAAATCTGTACAATCCCGGGCAAACTGACGTTATCCATACCCTGCCCCCAATATTGCCAAATGACCTTCTGAGTATCTAACTCTTTCTTTGGCTTTAATGAGTAGCTTTCTATTTCCCCATTATAGTAAGCCTCAATGACAGGAGTCCAGAAGGCAGCTACGTTCTTGTGTTGCTTTATAATAGATGCTATACGCCTTGCATTCCAGAGTTTCATTGGAATAAGACCTTTCACTGCTTTCTTTAATTCTATCTTCCTTAGCATTTATACTTTAATTTACGATACAATGTTTGAACTGCATTTATTATAAAAGCGCCTACAGATGTCCGGTAAAGTCCGGAAAGGAAATGAACCTTACTATTCACCTTCCATTCCTTTTTTATTTCTTCCGGCAACAGCTCATAGTATTGCCACCATAATTGAAATTCTACAGTAAGACAATTCCAAGGCTTTGCACCGGTATAATGCACTGTACCGTGTCGATGAACATCCACCCAATCCTGCTCTGTATACTTCTTCAGGAAATACTGTTTGTATTGCGGCAAATAAAAAGTCCGGATACTATTATAAAAAGGCGGCAAACCCAGAATCCGCTTCTTACAAAGCTGATTAAGCACATCCTGATCGGGAAATTCCAGATAGTCAGCCTTTGAAGCATCTATAAACTTCTCTACCATATTATCTCTACGCATCAATTCCAGATTCATGATCAGGAAACCGGAGTTTACATATTCATCGGGATGGCAACCTATAACTTTCAAGTGTCCGAGTTGAAAATCCATAGGGGCTTCAAATACGGCAGCCAGATAATGATTTCCCAAATCAACCGACCGATAAAGTTTTACCAGATTATTACGTACTATTATATCACAGTCGATATACATCACTTTATCATATTCCGGAAGCAAGTCCGGCAGTAGCAAACGATAAGAAGCTACTTCCGTATATTTTGCATCAATATATATATTCTGTAGTCTGCCCTGAAGATTTATAAAAGAATACTGTGCACGTTCTCCTCCGATCAGTTGTATCTTTTGTTTTAACCGATCGGGCAGTTCTTCACTAAGCAGACAAATGACGTGCATTTGTTCTTCTGTGTCCAGACTCGCAAATATAGAATACAGACAAGTAGATGCCGGAATAAAGTAATTAGGCGTAAAAGCTATGACTACCGGAACAGGATTAGTATCCCTCAATTTATCTTCAACTATGATATGATTCATTTTTCTATCACCTTAGCGGGTATTCCTACTACTGTAACATCAGGGATTAAAATGGATTTCGTAACAATTGCTCCGGCTCCGATCCTGACTCCATCCGCCACTGTTATCCCTCCCAAAATCTGTGCGTTCTGGCCGATGTCGACATTATCTCCGATCACAGGAGAATCATCGGGAATCCCTCCTTTACTGCCAATACAGCAATTACCATGTATCGTACAATTCTTACCAATACGGGACTTTGGATTTACAATAATAGAACCGTAATGATAAATCTTTAACCCTGCGTCAAAGCAACCTGCTCCGATAAAGAAACCAAGTTTCCTGCCCAGAATATTTTTCTTCCGGAAATAATAATATCGCAAAAATTTATTCTTCCTGTAAAAGGTATAAAATTCTTCTTTGCGGAGTGTACGTACATATTTCCCTATCCAATATTGCTCTGTCTGAAGAAGATAGTCCAATAGGTAACTTTTAGAGAAGCAGGAGAAATTATTTATACGATCCGAATGAATGTAGTCTCTTAAATGCATCATTTATCGTCTTTATATAATTCCAGTACATCCTGTAATTTTTCCAGATACCGGTAACCATACTTCAAATCCGGTTCCATATAATTACCTTCCGCCCATTCATTCCAGGACTTTATAAATACTATTTTATTTACCTTATCCTTCAATACAGATTTCACATTGAAGAGATGTTCTTTAAATAAGTCCGGAGTTGAATGATGAAAAACCAATCCTTTACGCCCCGTTCTCGGAGTATGATCCCAGTTAGGGATAATCGTAGGATAAACGTGTTCATCTTTCTCCTCCTCACCGATAAAACTCTTCAGAGCTTCCCTATAAGGAACGATACGAGGATGATAGAAATATTCACTTCTTATCCGGGTTATCAATCTGGCAGACAAAGTTCGATGATTTAAGCAATCGAATAACCGGACTACCTCTACTGCATCAAATCCCAATGCCATCACCTCATTAACTTGTTCTGCCGAATAGGTATGCCCGACAAAATGGATTCCTGCCAACCCATTTTCTTTTGCCAACTTCTGCCATAAAGAAATAAAGCCCCGTGCATCCGGCAGAGAAAAAGGATTATAAATCATAAACAGAGGTTTAGAATCAACTTGCATGTAGCGGGCATCTTTAAAAGCAGGCAATACTGAATAAAAATGATCTATACGATCCTGCTCCGAAGGATATTCCTGTTCTATCAGGACTTCTCTGCCATTTACACCGTGAAAGAAACCCTTCCATGATTCATTTGCCCATGCAAGGCAAAATGGAAAATCCGGCTTTCCCGATGAAAGAACTTCCTGAAAGGGTCTTTCCAATAGCCGTTTTCCATTACCGAACCAATAATGCCAATAACAGAATCCTTCTATTCCATAGCTTTTAGCCATTTCCGCTTGTGCCTCCCTCGCTTCAGAAAGCCTTAAATCATAATATCCAAGATCAGCGGGTACTCTGGGTTGATAATGTCCCCGGAATAAAGACCGTGCTTTTCCTACATTCATCCATTCAGTAAATCCTTTCCCCCACCACTTATCATTTTCCGGGATCGGATGAAACTGAGGAAGATATAATGCAATCACACGAATATCAGTGTCCATAAAATAAAGAATTAATTCATTAGGGTAAACATCTGAAAAGATCAGATCTTTTATTTTATCTGTTTAAAAGCCTGTTACACCAGTCTTTGAGCTTCTTCAATATCGGAAACACAAAACTGCTCCTCATCCTTAAGTAGATGCTTTCACGAGAGGACAGAACCGGAGCTATTTCTCTGATTGTCTTATTAATCCAATCATTGTCCATATCCAGAACATTCTGATGAATCATCATCCATATCATGTACTTCAAGAAAAGAAGAACTGATTTATGTAGCGTATCTTCAGCTTTAGCTCTACGCACTTCATCCAATACATAACCACAAATTTCCTGCACATATATCGGAGTCAGCTGAAATGTACTTGTAACGGAGTCTTCATTATATTCGCTATACTGATAAATCAAATCATGGATAAAATAGATCCTTTCCGCATGGAAAGCTATTCTTATATTCATGATATAATCTTCTGCAAACTTTATGTGAGAAGGAATATCAAATACATCATCAGTCAGTACACTTTTTCTAAAAAGTTTTGCCCATACTACCAGATCAACCTTCTGTTCAAGTAAAGCAGCTGCATAGCCTAGAGGAGTCTGTAAATGGTCGAACTTTATTCTATCCGCATAACTACTATTTCCACATACAATATCGGCATCACTCAGCAGAGCTTTGTTATATAAAATATCCAGTGTATCAGGCAATAATCTATCATCACAATCAACAAAACAAATATATTTCCCTCCGGCATGTTTAACCCCGTTCCTACGTGCACACGTGACTCCCATATTTTCCTGGCGGATAACTTTCATCCGTCGGTCAAATGAAGCCCTTTCACTAAGAATCCGAAAAGAATTATCCACAGAACCGTCATCTACAAAAATAGCCTCAAATGAAGAAAAGCTCTGGCATAGGATACTATCCATACACACTGATATGTGCATTTCTCCGTTATAGACAGGAATCACAACCGAAACCAAAGGTGATGAAGATAATTGCAGGTTCACAAACAGTCTTTATTTATCAATACTTATCATAATCAACAGGAAGCCTCGTCTTATAAAAAGGAAAGCATAGCTTTTCTCTTAACCGATAGCAATAGTACTGATAGAAAGCTACTGTCGGCAAGAATGGGAATAGCAATTTCATCTTCCTGTTTATTTCTCTCAGCCACTTCAACTGAAAATTTCTGTTCACTAATACGGGGTCGTGTCTCATAGGTTTACCTGTATGTACATCCTGCAATAACTCATACCACTTCTCACCCACTACAGCCATTGAGAAATTACATTTTACGTATTCTCTTACCTGTGACATATCATTTCCATTATGTTTCAACAAAAAAACGATCTTACTACTTAAGTCTTTTATATCCGTATACAACATATTCCTGTCATATACGGTATCCATGTAACCACAGTTTTTTATAGTCGTGACCAGGCAACCTTCTAACTGCATTTCTACGGCAGTATAGCCGAATGTTTCTCCAATGCCACCAGGATTGGGTATGCCAACTTTCGTATTTTGCAAAATCTGCTTTTTCTCCGGTCCCAGTACTCCCCAAAATCTGACAGAAGGAATAATATCGCCATTTTCATCCAAAAGAGGTTCAAGCAGCTGCTTCTCAAAAGAGCTTTCCGCTATTCCGAATGTGCCCAAATTAAAATCCCGACTATATAATTTTCCGGAACCAATAATGTTTAGTTTGGCATCAGGAAATTCCGATAGCACCTCAGGCCATGCTTGCGTCAGGTAGTGTACACCTTTTGCAGGGTATAAACCGCCTACATAGGTCACCTCATCTGCTCGTTCACCAAACTCCCTGACTGGTTCGTCGGAAACATATAGTCCATTATATATAAAAGTAGATTTATAAAAAGCATGATGATCTCTATACGCATCCAACTGTTCTCTGCCGACATTAACAATGGCTTTCACAAAAGACAGAGAATCGAAATACGATAAATACCTTCTTGAATAAAAGTTATGAGCCCACAATACTATTTTCAGTTTATGCAAAAAAGAATTGTCCAACAGGTGTCTTTGCAGATAAAGCGGCTCAAACCTCAATACAAAAATCTCATCTCCATTATTCACGGACTTAACCAAGGCTTCCATAACATCACTGCACACATTTACATGAATAGAAGGAGGCAGATTTTGCGAACTTCTCACATATAAAGTCAAAGATATATCATCTTTAGTCAATGAAAGCCATTCTGCTACAAGAAGCGTAGCATATTCCACCCCTCCTATACCGGGATTTCCCTTACGCAAATCGGTACAATCCACAGACTTCAAACCATCGTTCTCTATATAAAAACCGCATTTAATCATATCACGTTACTTTTAATGAAATCTATAGACTCATTGATAAACCGACTTCTACAGCTCTCAACCTGAGTATAGTCTATTCTTTGAGCCATGTCAGGGAAAGTATCCTCCAAAAGTCTGTTTTCAATATTCATACATCGCAGTATATTCTCAATCCGATTGCTAAATGCCGTTTTTATTGCATAGAATTGTTTTTCCAGTATTAATGAGAAAGCAACAGCATGAAAAGAGGTTGTTAGCACGTACTCTGCATTATTAATCAGAGAAAGCAAGTCAATAGGACCAAAATCCTGTATTTCCATCTTTTTTCTTCTCGTTCTAAGCTGAGTATGCACATTAATAACTTCAAAACCTGTTTGCTGTGAGATATATCCGGCCAACTTATTCAATTCGTCAGAATATGCCAGGTGATATACCAGAATGTATTTTCCATAAGACAAACGAGTCCCTCTTTTTATCAATTGCAAATAATCCTTCTTGGTCAACAATAAGGTAGGATCACAGGTCATCTTCACTTTTTTAATACCTATAGTTCCCAGTCTATCAGCTATAGCTTTTTCCCGAACAGATATCGCAGCATACGAACTTAAAGTTGACAGATAGAACTCCGGATGATCAGAGATATCATCCAATGATTTATATTCCATACTGACAGCATAAGAAATCTTTCTGACGCTTCTTATTGGGATAAAATACATCAAATCATTTCCCGTCAGATACTTATTCCAGACCTGATCGCTTCCTGTGATTATCATATCATAAGATAGCGCCTCTATTTCATCCGTATTACAAACTGATTTTGATAATTTCAAATATTGCTTTCTGAAAGCTTCAAACTTCTTATGTTTAAACTTCACATCTTTGGCAACCAACAAGTCAAAGACTAATTGACGCATTCCAGCCCACACATCTTTTTTAAGATATCGCTGTAATAAAAAGGGCATATAGACCGTCTCTATGGATGTACACCTATAATCTATAATATCAACATCGTGTCCTGATATCATTAAATATTTCTGTAAAGCATAAGCTTGCCATACTGCTCCCAGATTATCAGCCCGATGAAAGGTTAATATCCCTATTCTCATTTATCTATCATAGATTTAGTCCATTTTCTAAAAGCAAGGAGATATAAATTCGCCTTATATTTCCAGCCCATATCTCCATACTTTCTCCCGATATAAACGAAACCATGATTGGCATAGTCACGCTCGAAAGCATCCCTCTGTGGATGAATAGTAGTAGGAGACTGCAAATTAAGCTGCATACAGTGTTGGGTATCTGTTTCAATATAGTCGATCCACGTTTTTGTCTCATCAAAAAATAGACGCCCTTTCCGGGTATTGACCAAAACCAAAGAAACTCCCTTATTATCCGCATTAAAGTGAGGATCCACTCTCTCCCATCCCCAAAAATCACCTATAGTAATATCCGAAGAACGTTGTAAATTAGCAAAATGACATATTCCACATGAATGCCGGAACATAATAGACTGGCAAAAAATACGAGCATAAGTGCCAGTACTTACTACTCCTTCCTTAAAAATAAAAGTCTCTTGATGACTTGCCCAGCCTGACGTTGACTTGTCTCTAAAGTTAACTGCAACCGCTTCCATCTTTTGCTTCTGCTCAATGTAAGCTAAATAGTCACGCCAGATGTTAGGTGCGGGAACACCGTGACAGATAATATCTACTATACATAACTTATCCATACTTATCCGAAACAGTGATAAGTAAGAATATAAACCCGAAGTCTGACAAGGAGTACCTGAAAACAAAACATGAAGCCCTTGTTTCAGATCATCTTTTACTTGTACAAATATTCCATTCAGGTCACTTTGCACATACTTGCTTCCTCTGAATTCATCCCGTTCCTTTCTTGTAGACGCACGTTTATGTGAAACACGGAAATGGCCTGTGTATCCTACACCATAGACCACTCCCCCCTTGTCTAATACAGAATCGGAAATGGCAACAAACATAGCCCCACTACGACTGCCTTCTATTTCTTTCATCTCTTTATGCCGAACAGCATAGACATCCGGTTTCTGTAAGTTCAGTCCCTTGGAATAATCTTTATTGAAAGCACAGACCTTCTCACATAATCCACACTGCACACAGTTTTCTTCATTGACAACCGGATATAAAAAGCCTAAACAATCAGGCTGCATTGAAATGGCCGAATGCGAACAGACACTTGCACAAGCTGTACAACCGCAACAATCTTCCTTATTCTCCAGTTTTATCATTTCCCAATATGCGGCATTTTATGCCGACGATTTTTCCCTTTATAAACAAACGTTCACTACGAGTGCATCCAATATAATATATCACGAAGCCTGTATTAACCATAGAGACCAGACACGATAATAAGAAACCTGTAAAATCATCTTTAAGATATCCGCTAACGACCCACGGAAAGACCAGTGAAAGCACAGATACAACAAGCACATTCCCTAAAACATGCAACAAATAGGATCTAACTGACAGATTTATCATTCCACGCAAAAGTATAAGCCGGGCAAACAGACAGCATAATGAAATAACAATAGCCACTACCAATACAACTTCCGGAAAGAATCTCATCCGTAACAGAACATAAGAAACAGGTAAATTCATCATTTGCAACCCGCCGACTATGATTTGATAATTGCGTATATTACCTGTTGCCAGCATCGCTGTAATCAATGGATTAGAGATTGATTCGCACATTGCGGAGATGAGCACTAACCGCACGAACCATACCACATGTTCCGGAACAATATTCAGCCATAACATCAGTACATAATGAGTATTCAATATGATCGGTAATGACAAAAACAATAGCATATAAAAAGAAAAACGTGCTCCACGATATATCAATGAAATCATATACCCATATTCTCCAGATGCATACAGCTTGGTGATCTGGGGATTCAAAGCAATCATGAAATTACTCACAAAACCACTGATGGCTGAATTCACCTGAGCAGCGATTCCTCTGGCAGCATTCAACGAAGGACCACCAAATATATTTAAAACGATATTCACTCCCTGTTCTTTTAATATGCTCGAAGACGCACCGATAAAATTCCATCCGGCAAATCCCGTCATTTCTTTTAGCAGAGCCCTGTCAACCGTTCTTTGAAAGCGACATTCCTCAAAATACTCTCTACAATAAACGACATAAACACCCTGCAAGAAAATGCCAACACAGACTAACATCAGTGAATATGTTATCAACTTATCCGCCCCGTCAAACATATAAGCCAAGGACAGCACCACGGCCAAACGTAACAATACATCCAGTATTCCAATATATGCAAAGACCTTCATTCTTTCATGAGCTACAATCAAAGCATTATAAGGTACACTTACCAGATTGAACATAAATGATAATATAGAACATTGTAACACCCAATTGGCTGCATACATTCTATCTGCCGGAATATTCATCCGCGTATTCAAAAACCACACCCCTATACTCTCCGCTGCAACTAAAATAATTATCGCCAGCGCAATGTGTATAATTAACGAAGTCGAAAATATTCTTTGTAACTTATTCCTGTTTCCCGTTCCCAATTCAAATGTCAGAAACCGGCTCACTGCCACCGACAAAGAATTGGAAATTATTGAGAACATAGCAACTACTCCACCGACAACATTATAAACACCATAATCTTCTACCCCCAATGTATTAAGAATCACTCGCGAAGTATAAAGTGAAACTAACATTCCAAATAACATCCGGATATAAAGTAATAACGTGTTCTTAGCTATCCTCTTTATGTTTTCTGATTGTGCAGCGGCCATCTTCTTCCAGTCTAATTAACGCATGCACCTGCGTACATTCTCATTCCCCCACCTTTCTTCTGCCATAGTTTAATAAAATCCGTTTCACCAAAAAATACATCTCATCATGCTTTATTTTTAATAACAAGATATAGACGGATAAACTTATTAAAGTTCCTAATACCAGTTGTATTCCGGCAGACAAAGACGTATAAGTCAGCATATAGGCCGGAATATTGGCAATAAGCGCTAATATGAAATATGGAAGAAAATCAGCCAACTGTTCCCGATATCCCAAATGAAAAAGTCTTCCTGTATAATACGTATTAATAAAAATAGCAATCTGAGTATAGATGACTATTGACCAGCACATTGCCATGATTCCCCACGGAGCACTAAGCAAAATCATAATAATAGAGACAGCCTTTTTAGCAATCTCTAATTTCAGGAATAAGTCCGATCGTCCTTTAACCTGTAAAAGAGATAAATTTATCGTATTCACAAATGAAAACATAAATGAAAAACATAGAAGCATCATAATCGACACACATGGCAGCCACTTATCTGTCAGAAAAAAGATAACCAAAGGCTTGGACAACGCAGCAAGAACTGACATTCCGCAAAATATAAAAACAGCACATATCTTAATATATTTCCGATAAACCGCTATCAGCTGCTCGTCTTCATCCTGTAACCTTGACAAAACAGGAAAAACGACCTGCTGCAATATCCCCATTATATTACTACTCGGGAAATACGCATAACTCTGCGCCCGGGTATAGTAGCCCAAAGCAGACGAAGAATAAAACCGTCCGATAATTAATGGAGATAATTGAACATATATGATATTAAGCCAACCGGACAACATCAATTTACTACCATAACCAAACAACTCCTTAAAAGAACTGACAGAAAATATCCAAAGCGGTTTCCAACTGGAAATCATCCACAGATAACAGCAACTCACCAAGGACGCAACGATTCCCTGACATACCAATGCCCAAACCCCATAATCATTATAAGCCAAAAACAAACCGATACATCCTGAGAAAAAAGCAGCTGATATGTTACCTATCGCAATATCTTTAAATCTCAACTGACAATACAGGAGATTACTGTGTACCGAGCATAAAGCACCTATCGGTAATGTCAGGCAAGCTATCCTCACTACATTTATCAATAACGGCTGGTTATAAAAACCAGCTATTAGAGGTGCACTACAGTACAGAATTATATATACCAATATACTCGCACCCAGATTATAATAAAAGACAGTGGAGCAATCTGCCTCCGTACGAGTCAGTTTGCGTATCAAAGCAGAGCCAAATCCGCAATCTACAAATGATCCGGCAAATGCTGTAAACACTCCGAGCATCCCTAATATGCCATAATCTGAAGGCAAAAGCAAACGGGCCAAAACAAGTCCTAACACAAAACTTATTCCCTGCGAAGAGAAATGCCCTATAGAAGCCCATTTCACTCCGGAAAAGCTCTGTGAACGGATATCATTATCCTGTACTGTTTTTTTCTGCATAATATCCGATCCCTAAAATAGCCTGAATAATATTCTCAGTTGCCGACTGATGATTGGGAGGTAATAGATATGATTTAAAAAACAACTTTCGTCTTTCCAACAAGTAATCAGAATCCTCCAATACCACATCTTCTATAAACTTTCGGATATCCTGCATATTCCTGCCTTTATAATGTAAGTCATAGGCCTCTTTTGCAAAAGCGTTCATCATCTTGGTATGCTCTTCTCCTTTGACAAGGTACATCACAGGTTTCAACGTATAATGATATTCAATGGTGAAAGATCCACAATCATGGATCATAGCATCCGAAGTCATGAATAAATCAACATATTTGCCAGTTTCCAATTGAGCATTCGACAGTGACTCCCATTCTGAATAATATCGGTCTGTTTTCTCTTTTCCCCATAAGGGATAAGTATATAGTTCACTCTTTAATAAAGGATGGGGTTTAAAAGCCATCTGAATAGGTAACCGGGTATTCTTTACAAACTCCAGCATATCTTCCGCAACAGACAAGAAAGTAGAATAATTCAGACAACCATCACCAGATATGGAAAAATGTGGTGCCCAAATAATCCGTTTACGCTTTTTATCTGTCTCTTTCCATCTATCCTCGTGTTTTTTTCTGTTCAGAAACAAGTCTGTAACAGGCAATCCCGTAACTACTACATTCGATGATACCTCTGAAAATTTCTTCTTCAAATCAGCATAAGCAGACTCATTCTCATAATAATTCTGCCACACCAATCTGAAAAAAGCATTTTCATTAGCCCATTCCTCCAACAGACTATGAAAGGCATAATTGGTATAACAGAATAAGGCATTCATGTTTTTATAATACAACAAACTACGAGGATAAGCTTTATAAGGTTTCTGATAAAAAATAATATCCGGCTTCAATACTTTCCGAATATTTATCAGTTTTCCATTCTGATAGGGATAGCTACAAGCATATCCTCTTTTAAAAAAGAAATCAAAACATAAATCTACTTCTTCTTTCGACAAATTTGCCTCCTTTTGCTCATCCGGTAAAATAAGGAGTAAAGGAGTAAATCTGGGGTGTTTCAACATTGCTTTATAGAGAGTATCATTCTTCCAGGTTGCAGTCTCAGCAACAGCAAACAAGACTCGTATATTCTCTTTCTGCCTTACCTTACGAATTCTCATTTTTAAGGTATTCATATAGAGAAACCTGGAACAAGTCCATTTCAATGAGCGCAGCAGTTTATAAATCATTTCCATAAACAAATCTCCAGACTCTAAACGAAAGTATTGAGTGTATGTGAAATACCTTCTTCAAGGTTCCACAGAGGAAACCAGCCTATTTCATTTATTTTATCTGTACTCAATATCGTCTTTGATATGTCAGGAGGATTACTCACAGCATTATCCGGTATGTCAAAAACCACTTTCCGCCCACTCTTCAATGCAACCATCTCTGCAAATTCGCAGATACTGGTATTCGACCGAACATCTGCTATATTATACGCATTCCCCGTTTCGCCTTTCAGCAAAACGTAAAGAAGCGCAAAGACACAATCGACCACATAACACCAGGAACGTTGCCGCAATCCCGTACTTTTCAATAGTATGTCTTCATCAGCTACCGCATTTCGGATTAGCTGTGCGTAGACACGATCATCCTTAGGAGTGAAAAATGGTCCGTAAATATGACAAGGACGTATTATTAAGGTTTCTATTTGACATTGGGATGCATAAGAAATACACAACGTTTCAGCAGTCCGTTTTGCCGTAGGATAGCATGCTCTCAATGAAGTCCAGTTAAGACAACCACTATCTTCTTCACGGAAAGGTATTCCATTGCCTTCCCCATATACTTCACCGGAAGATACGTACAGAAATTTTCTCAGATGATGCTGTCTTCCGTATGAGAATAAATGATCAACTCCCCAGATATTTGCTTTCATAACACCGACCGAATCACTTTGAAAGGCATCCGGACCAGCATAGCTCGCCGCATGGATGATATAGTGAAAATCTATATCAGATGATATCGGCATGGTCACATCACATTGTATCAAGGTAAAAGAATCTGTATCCTTGTATTGTAAGAAACAGTTTCGCGCATAATCCCAGTCACGTGCCCCTGCATAAAGATGAAACGTCTTATCCGGTAACTGCATCAGTGCGTCCACCAATGCCCTTCCTATCAACCCTGAGGCTCCTGTTATCAATATATTCGCCTCATTCAGAGTTTCCCATGGCAACTCCAATTCCCTGACTCTCCTGATATCATCGTAATAAGTTATCATTTCAACCATTCTTCTTTGGAGGTTTGCAGCATAACTTTGAAGATTTCCAAGTCTTCTGTAGTAGTAATCTTTATATTTCGTCCTTCTCCCGGGACGATATGCATTTCATACCCTCCCAGTTCTGCCAAAAGAGTACATGAAGAAACAGAGTTCACGATACCTTTCTCCTTTGCTTTCTCATGAGCATTTATAATATCTTCCAGCCGGAAAGTCTGAGGTGTTTGGGTCCTTATCAGTTTATCCCTCGAAATGCTCGTTGTAGAATAGAAACCATCCTCACTCTCTAAAATAGCTTCCCGGCATCGGATTCCTGTAATGGCATATCCATAGTGTTTGCAGGTAGCAATATTAGAAGATATGATACTTTGAGATACCAATGGACGAACAGCATCATGTATTAAAACCAGATCGTCATTCTTCACATCTATGTTTTTTAAACCATATATACCATTACAAATTGACTCCTGCCCATTCGCACCACCGGGAAACATCCAGCGTAACTTTGTCACGTTATACTGATGCGCATACGAAGACAATACAGTTTCCCATCCTCTTAAACAAACCACAGCAATAGCATTTATATCCGGATGCTTCTGAAAAGCCAGCATGGTGTGCACTATTACCGGGCAATTATCCACATGTATAAACTGTTTCGGAATATCCTGTCCCATTCGATTTCCTGATCCCCCTGCAAGAATTAATGCTATATTCATTTTAATAACAGATTTGATTTTAATACGTTGACAGTGTTATCTGTCTTTATTTCTTTTACAAAAATCTTCTATCTGATAAAACTCATTCACAGATAACTTTTTATTAAAAGCCAGTATGGTAAACCACATTCTCAATACAAAGTTTGATCCAAAATGAGTAATTAATATTTTCGTAATTCTCAGAAACATAGAATATTCTCTAACAACCTGAAGTCGTCCCATTGGACGAGAAAACTGCGATAAGATAAACAATGCCGCCTCATCCGTTTTTTCAACATCATAAATGGCCATTCTTGCCTTTAAAGAGAACACTCGCTGATGATTCAAATTAAGACGAGACCATACACCAGCATCATGTATTCTATATATCCCCATTACATCAGACATACAATATCCTTTCCCATTTTTCAAAATGGCATACAACAAGACTACATCTATATGTATTGCATATTTTGAATACATATTCAAATCTAACGCCGACTTCCGAAATACTACACTCAATGGCTGAAATAACCAACCTCCACGAATCAAAAAAGACAGATCAAAAGATATTCCATCCGAGAAATTACCAATTGGCCTGATTGCATGATCCATTATCTTTTCTTTTTGAAAATATAGCTTGTATTGATGTGAACACATTACATGCTCCTGATGACGTTCTAAAAAATCAATCTGTTTTTGTAATTTATTGGGATCGGTCCAATAATCATCTCCCTCACAAAATGCTATATATTTACCTTTAGCCCGAGGATAATTATAGACAAATTCAACCTTTACTCCTTTTGAATATTGATTTTCGGTTTGATATATAGGTTTTATTAAATCCGGATATTTCCTTTCATACTCACGAATTATATCCTGAGTGCCATCTTCAGACGCATCATCATAAATCAAAATTTCTATTGGAAAAGATGTTTTCTGCATCACAAAACCATCTAAACATTGGCGAAGATACGGAGCATGATTATAAGTCAAACAAGTAATACTAACTAATGGGCTTTGTTTTATATTAGAAACCATATAATATATTTATATTATATTCATTACTAAGAATTCGTTTTCATTTCTTCGCGTATCATTTTGATAGCCAACGGAAGCAATCGTATTTCTTCATTGAAAACTCTGCCTCCCAATTCCCATGCCGATTCATCCTCTGCCACAAATATTCTTTTTTGAATTATGATCTCTCCGGTATCTATCCCCTCATCCACATAATGAACAGTACAACCAGCATACTTCTCATGATTTCTCAGAACGGCTTCTTGCACTTTTACTCCATACATACCCTTTCCTCCATATTCTGGCAATAATGAAGGATGAATATTGATGATTCTACGCTCCCACTTTTCACAAATCCACTTGGGTATAATCGGTAGAAAACCAGCCAAAACAATCAAACTTGTATCCACTGGAATAACCTTTTCAAACTCTTCAAAAAAAGATTTATTTAAGAACTTCCTATACAAGACTGTATATGGGATTCCATATTCCTTTGCCACATCAATGGCAAAACATTCTCTATCTACTACCAGTAATGAAATACGGTAGCCACAATCAAACTGGTGTTTTGCCAAAGAACGAAAGTTTCCTCCTCCGCCAGATGCACACACTGTGATATTAAATGATTTAATTGCCATGTTATTTAAAATCTAAGCTGAAAAGAATCCAGCAAACGATTAACTTCGTCTTTTGTATTATTCATCAATACATCAACCATTGACAAGCCTGAGACAAATTCTCTAGTATGCAACTGAGAGTATACCTGAGGAAGAGAATCCACGAAATTCAACGTAATACCATGTTCCCTGAATTCCTCTTGATCATAAAGGTTTTTCCCGCCAACAGCGTTATAATAAGTATCAGCACCTAATATTTCACATATCTGTATAATCTTATCCTTTCCCCTCAGAGAATTATCTTTGGGAATCTCCGAAGACATCAGTATCTCTGTTTCTACAGACAAATAACTGAGTATTTCACGGAAGCTATTGGCTATGAATACTGCAAGCTGCTTGTTTGGAAAAGAAATGATTCTTTCCATCAGTACCATTGTCTGATCAAAATTAATAGCTCTGGAATAGTTCAGCCGAAGTGTCTTCATCAATTTTTTAAAATCATCACCTATCACAATCTCATTAAAGAACTTATTAGGACTCGCTTTCCGCAAAGTGACAGTGAACATTTTTTTTTCACCATTTATCAGTATATGATTACGATTGACCCAACCACCTTTAATGTAATTTACATCATCATAAACAACATATTTATCTACCGCTTTCATTAACTGGAAGTAGCCGATATAGGGCATGAAGTAGGGCTGCATAATACCAAGTTTCATATCCTGCTATTTTCTGATTAACCGGAATACCCGTTCCATATCTTCTTTACTCAATGCATGATGCATCGGCAAACAGATCACCTGTTCCGCAATCTTTGTAGCAACAGGCAGATTCTCTTTCTGCGCCGACTTTAATTCACGATAAGTAGAGAAAGTACTAATCAGCGGATAAAAATACCTCCGCCCCAGTACCTGATGCTCCTTCAGCTTAAAATAGAGTTCGTCACGACTCATACCATATCTTTCCTCATCGACAAATATGGGAAAATAAGAGTAGTTATGTTTCACGCCGGACATATCATCAAAAAGTGTGATACCAGAAACATTACGTAACGCTTCCCTATATTTGAGCGTAGCCTGACGACGCGCCTCAATTGCCATATCTACAGACTTTAAATTCAGCAATCCATAAGCCGCCCGTATCTCATCCATCTTAGCATTGGTACCGGGAACTACAACTTCCGTTTCACTGGCAAAACCAAAATTTTTCAAGTAATCAATTCTCTTTTTCGTATGCGCATCGTGAACTACCAATGCACCTCCCTCAATCGTATTAAATACCTTTGTCGCATGGAAACTCAACGCAGACATATCACCCGCATTCAGAACGGATCTCCCATTAATCTCTACCCCGAATGCATGAGCCGCATCATAGATAACCTTCAATCCATACTTATCTGCAATCTCCTGGATACTTTTAATATCACAAGGATGCCCATACACATGAACAGGCATGATGGCTGTTGTATAAGGAGTGATAGCTGCTTCTATCTTACCCGGATCAAGATTACAGGTTACGGGATCTATATCCACAAATACCGGTTTGATACCACTCAGCCACAGCGAATGTGTAGTGGCAACAAAGCTAAAAGGAGTAGTTATCACTTCCCCAGTAATACGCATTGCTTGTAAAGCTGCAGTTAAAGGAAGAGTTCCGTTAGTAAACAGGCTGATATAGGGTACTCCCAGATATTCACACAAAGCATCTTCCAACTCTTGATGATAATACCCATTGTTAGTGATCGACTTACGATGCCAAATATCTCGCAAGTAAATATCCAACTCCTCCAAGGATGGTAATAAAGGGGATGTTACTGTAATCTGCCGCTCCATTGTACCTTGTAATATCAGTCGTTTTTCCTAGAAACAAATAACAGACATTATCATATTCTCTCCACAAACCCTACCGGTACTTCTACCATCGCGGCTCCCAGTATATGAATCCTTACGGCTACTTTACTCTTTCCACCCATTGTTATCAACTCACCTGTTAATCCTGTCAACGGACCTTTGATAACTTTTACCTGTTCACCCGGCTGGATACGCTCCGAACACATTTCAACCGCTTCTTCCGAATAATCCAGCATAAAGCGGAAACGTTCCATCTGAGCATCCGGGATGATAGCCGGAGTACTTTCTCCACGCAATACCATAAAGCGACTGACTGAGGGAAGACGGAGCACAGGAATGCGTTCAGAAGGACTTATACGCACAAAAACCACCATAGGAATCACGACCCGCTGCACTTTCTTGCTCCGATCACTCCAACGATGTGTTTCTTCCTGTAACGGAAGAAAAGAATCATATCCCAATGCCTTAAGACGTTCATAAGTCTTCTTCTCTCTGTTGCTCTGCACACAAACAACCAGCCAACTCTTTATTTCATCCATAAAACTCCTCCAATTCGATAATTTACACTCATAAAAAGGTACCTCAAAAGCGCGCTCCGCTCCCGCCAGTCACATACATGAAGGCTACCCCTAACTTTTTATATTATATCTACTCTTCCCCCTTCTCTTTCTTTCAAGACAGGAAAAAGCTTAGTTTATCAATTCAGCACCTCTCTGATCTGACTTCGGAGCCAAATTCGTATTGCAACGTCCGTGTCAGCCCCTCTTCCATTGTGAAAGCCGGCCTAAAACCGGACTCCTGCACTTTGACAGAATCAAACTGAGTCACCGCACAAAATTTCTTCACACGAACGGAACTTACTGATAGTTTTTTCCCGGTTATCATGGCCAAAGTATCAAAGCAATATCCCCCAAACATTCCTAGCCAATAGGGATAATGCGTGGTAGGAATATGCTTATTCAACACATCCCCGACATGGTACACCAAATCATTCATTGTGAAGTCCGGCTTATCGATATAATTGAATACATTATATCCCTCTTTTTTATTTTCAATCAGAAAAGTGATAAAAGATGCCACATTACCGACATAGGCCATCGACTTCCGGTTTTCGCCATTTCCAACCATCAGAAATCTTCCCGAAGTGATTTGACGCAGCAAATTATATACATTCCCCCTATTTCCTTCTCCAAATATAACCGTAGGACGAAGAATATTTATGTTCCACTCCCGATGCGTATCATACCACTCCTGCAACAGACATTCTGCCTGCCACTTGCTACGACCGTAGTCATTAAACGGGTCAGCCGGATGTAACTCCGATGGATTATCTTTATTTAAGCCATAAACTGCAACAGAACTGGTAAACACCAGCCGTGTAACTCCATTACTCTCCATAGCCTGAAGCGTATTACGCATTCCTTCCACATTCACCGTATAGTAAAGTGATGTCGGAGTCACATTATCCTTATGTTCTGCGGCTAATAAAACCACAAGATCAATCCCCGCTAACAGTTCTTTCAGCTTGCGTCCATCAAGCACATCGGCTAGTTGCGTCAGATGAGGATAAAGTTCACTCTGTTGTTTGTCAATATTCAGCAGTTCAATGTCCGGGACAGTCTGTAACAGACCTATCAAACGACTACCCACGAATCCGGAACCACCAATAACAGCTATTCTCATATTATTATTTTTAATCATTTACTATCCCATGTTTCGTTCGAATGAGTTCCCGCCTGTCCAACCATAAGTGGAAAGCAACCCATAATACAATATCTATAAAAATCACAATATTATTACTGATATACTCTACTGCTATGATATTGAAGAAACTTAAGAAAAATGCTAAAGCCAAAATAAGAGCCATTGTAGCATAATGAGATAACCCCATTCTCAAGAACTTATGGTGTATATGATTCTGATCGGGCATGAAGAACGGCTGATGGCTACGATAGCGTATCCATACCACACGAACCACATCAAAAAGAGGTACAATCAATGTTGCAAAAGAAACCACTATCGCTCCTTCCGAAAAAGGCTTTATCAATGGATTATTCATCGCATAGCTGATTGCCAGAAAAGCCATGGAAAGTCCTAACGTCAGACTACCAGTATCTCCCATAAAAATTCGTTGCCTCCCTTTTGATTTGCCAAATACATTGTAATAGAAAAAAGGACATAGCACCCCTGCGGTAATAAAGGCAAAAACTGCATGTAACCATGCTCCATTATAAATAAATAAAAAACCAAAAACCAAAGCGCCCATACCGACCAAACCGGAACAAAGCCCGTCGATTCCATCAATCAAATTAACGGCGTTAATAATAAAGACAGCCACAAATACCGTCAAAGGCATCCCGATCCAAGGAGACAAAGTAGTTATTCCGAGTAGTCCATACAAATCATTAATCCAGAGTCCGGATAACGGAAGAAATAAAGAAGCAACAATCTGAGCTACAAATTTTCTGCGATAATCAATCCTGATCAAATCATCTATCACTCCGACCATACTCAGAATAAGCAACCCAATCATCAGCAATAAAAATTGGAAAGGTATAAATGGGTCTTGAAGATGGGGCGTCATTTCTAGCTTATACATAAAAAACATAGATAGCACTAATAGAAAGCATTGCACTGGGACGAACACGACTCCTCCCAAACGCGGTACTATACCGTTATGGGTTTTACGACCACCAACAGAATCAAACAGTCGTTTTCTAAAAGCAACGAGTAAAATCTGAGGAGTGATAATCCACCCCATAAATACCGCAACTAAAAATGCTATTGCTATAAAAAAATAATTCATTCCATAATCCACTTTTTCCAACAAATAAGTGCTGTCGTTTTTCTACTTTTCATTTAGTAAGAATCATCCGGCCTGATTTTACAGCCATACTATTCCACAACAAGACAATCGCCCAATCAACTGATAAACAGCGTTTTAATTACATATAATTCCCCTATATCTTTACTCTCTATTTTGTAATAGAGAGTAAAGATGTTTATATTGTATATATACAATTGATTAGCAGGGATTTACGCATAATCATATACCATACATTATGTTTCATACCCTGCAGATGCATAATAGGCTATAGAATTATTCATCATAACACATTGACAACAAATCGATTATATTAAACCATACTGAATCAATTATGAAGCAGAATGAAATAGAATCGCTTTGTTGTCATCAAAAAAGGGAAAGATATGAGAGGGGAACAATCACCCAATGGATTACTTTACGCAGGGGAACATTTGTCATGCAAAAATTACATGACAGATATTAGTACAGGATTCAAATATATTAAATTCGATAAAGAGAAATGCATAGAAGAAGAGTATACCCACAAGAATTATCTTTTATTTTTTTTAAAAGGAGATTTTTCAGTATACTGTAACCAATTTTGTAACCACACATTTCATAGCAATGAGATGGTAGTGTTACCTAAATCTTCAATGATAAAGATTTCCGCAACAGCCAAATCACAAATGTTGGCTATGGCATTTGATATACCGCAAAGCAACTGTGACAAACTTTTATTTCAAGGTTTGAGCTCTATTTGTGAAAATATTAACTATGATTTCAGCCCTATCCCCATGCGCTATCCACTAATGCCGTTCTTTGAAACTGTTGTTCACTGTTTGAGGAATGAAATGAACTGCACATACCTACATAATGTAATAGAACGTGAATTTTTCTTCCTACTCAGAGGATTCTATAATAAAAAAGAAATTGCTACACTTTTTCACCCTATCATTGGGAAGCAATTAGAGTTCAGAGATTTTGTCATGCAGAACTATTCAAGGGTAAATAATCTTGATGAGTTAATTACACTATCAAATATAGGAAGAACCAGCTTCTTTATTAAATTCAAAGAAGAATTCGGAATTACCGCAAAACAATGGATGATGAAACAATTAAAGGTACGTATTTTAGGGAAAGTTATAGAACCGGGCATATGTGTCAAGCAACTAATGGAGGTATGCAACTTTGAATCGCAAGCTCAGTTATACCGCTACTTCAAACAGCATTTTCGCTGTACTCCCAAGCAACTGATAGACCATTATCAGGCGAAAACCAATAATCTTCAAGGAGAATTACGAGAGTGTACAAAAGGAGAGTATTAATGTACTTTTTGATAATAGCTATTCGCAAAAAATAGTCTTATTTTGCAACATCGCTATTATTAAGCGATTGATATACTCTCTATTACAAAATAGATACCGTTTACAAATATAAGTTATAAATATGAGTTTTACAAAATTTGAAGAACAAATTTATGTTTCATATTACAACAGATTAGTCACAATACGATTTACCTGTGCCAGCGTTTCCTGATCGAATTCTTTAAGATATACTCTCGTCATTTCTTCTGAGGTATGCCCTAATCCTGCACTGATGATGGAAATAGGAGCCCCACTTTCTCTTGCCAATGTAGCCCAGGTATGACGGGCAGTATAAGTCGTCAGCCGGACATTTATATTTAACCGAAAAGTGATCTTCTTCAAATATCGATTCACCCTGCCTAAAGCCAAACGATACTGATCGTAGATAGATGTCGACAAAGATGTATCAATAATTGGAAACACATATTCACTGTCATTCGCATATTTATCAATCAATTCCTGCATCTGAGGAGTGACAACTATATGAATCAGCTGTTGTGACTTATGACGTCGATAGCTCAATATACCATCACGAATATTCTTCTTTTTTAGAAATACAATATCAACGAAAGCCATACCTTGGGCATAGAAGCTAAATAAATACATATCCCGCGCAATGTCCATTCCAGAATGAACAGGTAAAATAAGCGAAGAAAGTTTCTTCATATCATCTTTATTAATTGCACGTTTTATTGTCTTGCATGGTTTTGTCTGAATGTAAGTAAAAGGATTCTCGCTTTTAGGCTTAAATCCATCCCGGATAGAGGAATTATAAATCGTTCGGAAATTACGCAGATAATAATTAATCGTATTCCTCGCCAGTCCTTGTGCATTCAAATAGTCCTCATACCCTACCACAAAGCTGAAGTTTATTTCCTCCATCCTGATATCCGACTTACGCGCAGATTTCATACCTATATATTTTTTCAGAGAAATATAGGTGCTATGATAGGCGGCTGCAATACCGTCTTTCCCCATCTTTTTTTTATAAGAAATCTGTGTTTCTATATACTGCATAAGTAGATACGAACGATGACTCTTCTTCTTTTTAAACTCTACGATATCATCTACTAAATACTCCTCATTGTTCCTTTCCAACTCCAATATACGATTCTGGAATCGCTTATAGTCCCGTTTCAACTCACGATTTATCTCCTTTATTTCTTTCATGGAATAAAGCGATGCTTCACAATACTCAACCTCCAAAGCTCCATCAGCCAGTTGTTGCTGAAAGATATGATACTTGGTATAATAAAGTAACTTTCGCCTCCGGTGGATAAACTGAAAAACCAATGGAAATGTACCATTATTAAGCATTCGCTGTTTATTGAGCAATAACTTTATAGATGCCATAATTCTACTTTAAACCTGTTAATTTTTTATTCAAAACAGTGCAAAAGTATAAAATGTTCTTTACTTATAGAATTCTTTAAATTTTAAAATGATTCTTTAGTTGCCCTTATATAAATAATTAAAGAATTCCAACAATAAATTGTTTGTTTTATCCTAAATCAAGCACTAATTCGTCAATATAATAAAAATAACCATTTATGCTTAAACTCGCAAACAAGTCAATTCTGCATTAAAATGAGTAAAGCTTCTTATACTGTTTTGAAAGTTATAACACAAAAATACATAGTTTTTCTAAATCGTTTGCATGTATCCTCCATCTTAATGTTCTATTTTTCGAACTACATTTAACATGTATTTCTCTAAAACCAATAGATTGGAAAATTAAAATACGAATATCAAAACTGCTACGATATATGTATCCAAAATCAAAACTGCTCAGATTTAATTCCTCTTTTTTCGAAAAAAGAGAGATTCGAGTGAATTAAACAGGCATCCAGTTATATACCCTATAGCAGTTCCAATATTTTGTTTACTTAGATTACCACACAGTATGTCTGCGATAATTACCAACAACAATCATTATCAAAGAAAGACAATTGTAGTTATATAAAAAATAGCAACAAGTTTATATATACCAACCTATACGTTTATAATAAATTCCATGATCGTTTATAATAAACGTCCCCACCGTTTATTATAAACTCCCGAAATGAAATTCACAATAAAATCATTAAGTTTTTAAGACAAAAAAGGCTGCAAACTTCATAAAGTCTGCAGCCTTCAGCCTATATCTGATACTCTATCATCTGATGTATCTCAGGAAGATAGTCCATACTTGTTGCTATATTATACCATTCAGGAATATGATTTTACTTTTTTCTTTCATCTGTTTTTTTATAGGTTTATGCTATTGATCTACAAATATACAACATTTAAAAGCGTTTGTCAAGTACCTGCTGCATTTTCAGCTATGCGTTCTTTGTATTAATGCCCACCTAAATTCATTTTCATCCATGTACACGACCAGTCAGCATTACTATGAACTAATGTTTCGGTATAGGTCTTTGTAGACAATGTGGCACACAACCTCATCGTATCCTTATTAAATGAACGATTTAAAGGAATGGTAAAAGCAAGTTCATAACCTCCCGGCACAACAGAAGGAGTGATTTGTAATCCTTCCAACTCACTATTCTCCCATTTCCCCTTATTACCTTGCCAGACAGTTATATCGCCTTTATATGAACACCATACCTTATAAACACCTTCAGCAGGTTCTTTCAAACATTCATTCTTTGTATCAAGATAGATAAAAACACCGCTTCCTTTTTGAGTTCCTTGTCCACCGGAATACAGTTCTCCATCCTTAACCTTGCAGGTGATATAAAGATTATCTGCATCTTTCCCGACTCCTAAACGTAAATTACAGATTCCGGTATGACCAATAAAAATAGGATAGTTTACAATATCAGAAGAGTTCACTTCTAAATCCCGCATTACATGTCCTTTCATGAAAAACGGAGCCTCCGTCCCCCCCTGATAGTTACTGGTAGCAAGAGCTGCTATAGTATTCGCATCCCAAACAGCCACAGAAGGCCATACTGCATGCTTTCCCGCAGGCACAGGAAAAGGGCGCGTGCACCTTACAAAGTTACGGGCATTCTTGTCACCTATTGCCACTTCCATGGTACTATAAGGCAGCCTGTCACCCAACTGATCGTCGTGACGTATATCATCCACCTGATAAGAAAGTAACGTTTCTCCTGTAGGAAGTACACCTAAATAAGGAGCTCCCATATAAATCCAATCTTCTACAGGTTCGCCCAATGCCATAGCACGATTTGGCGAATCCGCCAATACAGGAGACGACCAATTATCCGACAATTTAGTACGTACGGTGTATGGTTTGAAAGTAACAAACCCACAATCTTCTATCACACAAACGATTTCATCGCCAACCACCTTACTTACCGGCATTCCATCACGACTACCTGCGCGAAAACAAACTGTCTTATACCCTCCCCATGTCTTACCATTATCCACTGAGGTCATCATGGATATTTCCTGTTCATTAGAATGAGTATATGGCCCCTCATTAGCAAAATAAACTTGCACCTCTCCATTAGGAAGTTGAAGAAAAAACGGTTCCCAACAACCGTCAGAAAAACGAGGTTCCGCTTCATAAATAATCTGAGGATCGCTCCACGTTACTCCATTATCAGTACTACGGCGTACCGCTATAGCAAACGGAGTTATTTCGGGTGTTTGAGGACGATAATTACAAGCAGCCAGCAAATCCCCATTAGCAAGTTGTATAATTTCTGAGTTAGCGATATTTATTCGGGCAGTTCCTTTATCATTCGTTATACTATGGATGGGGAAAAGAATAACAGGATCCCCCCATGTACTACCTTCATCTGTACTACGGCGCATTTCATAGCCTGTATCATAGTTCTCATATACAGCCACCACTGTATTATCCTGTAAACGGATGGAACGTGGATATCCTCCCCTAGTTGCCAGTTGCCGGATTGTTCCATAATCCCAACCAATACGAACACCGTCAACAGGTTCTCCTTTTTTAGCTAAATAAGGGACTCCTGAATCTTCTCCGGCACCATCAGAGTTTCCACAGGCCAGAAGTGTAAGAACACAAAAATTCAAGAGGCTCAATAAACGCCTTGTTTTTGTTTTCATGATATATCAACAGTTTTATATATAACAAATTTTCCTCCCTAAACAGATAAATACCTAGGGAGGAAATACAGTTTTATTTATTCCCAGTAGGGAGATTGTACCAATCCTATCCGCTTATCCATTTCACTCTGCGGTATAGGGAACAGATAATGTTTCTTTTCGAATACACGAGAATCACCTACTGTTGAACGTTTACTATAATCTACCTTATTAGTAGCAGTTATATTCATACCATGCATATATCCGTTGTCTGTTTTCTCTGCAATTTTCCAGCGGTGACAATCGAAATAGCGATGTCCGGCTTCGAACGCTAATTCTATCTGACGTTCATGCTGAATACGTTCACGCATCTTATCTTTGTCCAAGCCTTTTGCCAATCCCGGCAAACCGGCGCGTTTACGAATAGCGTCTACATACTTGTATACATCATCTACAGGCCCTTCAGCTTCATTCAATGCTTCCGCATAATCCAGATAAAGACTACCTACCCGGAAAAGGATAGAGGCTTCTTTCATTCCTCCCTTACCATTAATCACATCTACACCTTCATCGGCAGTTTTTCGCAATAAGTATCCGGTACAGCAATAATCTACTTTGGAGACATTAATACCATCTTTTCCACCTTGCCAAAATTCCAATTGGCGACCACGCCACTGTTGACCATTAAAATTGATTGAAGCATAAAAACGAGGTTCACGACCGACATACATATTATAAACTCCTGCCGGATAATGTTTGCCAGCCGTTGCCGCAAAACCAGTTTCCGAGTAGCCGCTTGCTCCATTTATTATAGGCGTTCCATCTGCATTATATCCGATAATCGGTGTTGAACCATTAGCCATTTCATAGGCATCAACCAGTTCCTGAGTAGGACAAAGACCGCTCCAGCCTCCCATACCGTTGGCTGCCATACATTTCTCCTGATGGATATTGTCACTATAGCCTGTCCCTTGATTTCTGGCAAAGATATATTCTTTATTCCATTTTTTTGAAGGTAGGAATAACTCCATATAGTTTCTATAACCGTTATCAGGTTCATCCGAATAATACAAACCATAATAAGAAGAACCCTCTATCTTATCTATTGCTTCTTTGGCAGCCGCAGCAGCTTTTCCCCATTTAGAATCATCTTTGGGAGCAAAGAGCAATGTACCGTCTTCATTGGCAAATTTAGCATAATCAGCATTTCCATTGAACAGCGGACTTGCAGCATAAAGCAATACACGTGCTTTCAAAGCATAAGCTGCGGCTTTTGTAGCACGCCCATACAAAGATTCAGCCACCGTACCACTCGCATTGGTATAAATCATCGGCAACGCTCCATCAATGCCATATTGACAATCTGAAACTATAAAATCTACGCATTGATCAAACGTATTTCGAGGGAAATATGTCATTTCATCATCCATTTTCAGCGCATGATCCATGATAGGAATAGGACCGTGACTACGCAACAGAAAGAAATGCAACATTGCGCGCATAAAACGTGCTTCACATATCCACACATTTTTTGTAGCTTGCGCTGCCGGACATAAGTCTATATTTTCAAGAAACACATTACATTGACGGATACCTTCATAATAACGCCACCACATTGCATAAGACGTACCCTGACTGGAACTACCTTCGAGCATTTTAGGATTCCAGCTACCACGATTCATTTCTTTAGCCATCGGATAGGTCCAAGTGATGTTCATCTCATCAGATGCACCACTCCAGGCACCTAATGCCCAATAATCATTATCATTATAGTTAGTTTCACAAGGAAGGTAATCGTAAGCTCTTAACAGAAAACGTTCTGTATAAATTTCACTGGAAAACACTTCCTCTAAGGTTATGGAAGTAGCATCGTCCGGAGTTTTATCCAGATAATCACTACATGAAGTCGATACAAATGCCCATGTGAGCAAACATAGTCCTGCCACCTTTATTTTCATTTTCGATATTTTCATATTCATATTTATTTAAAGTTAATCTGGAAACCAAAGTTAATAGTTCGTTGCATCGGATAGTTACCTACACCGTTATTCGACTCCGGGTCTACAATCTTGATATAATCAAGTGTTAATAGATTTTGTCCGTTACAGAACAGACGGATATTATCCATAAACATCTTATCAATCAGTCTTCCTTTGAATGTATAACCTATTTCGGCACTCTTCAAGCGCAAGTAAGAACCATTACGCATATACATTGTGGAAGTTTGGTAGTTATTGTAACTATTAGCATTAAGAACAATAGGATATTTCGCAGTAGCAGCTGTTTCAGATGTCCAACGATTATCATACACCTCACGCAGCACATTCCATGTGCCCTCACCATTCAGGAATGGATAAACAGTTGCTCCTTCCAAAAAGAAACTTGTCTTGGCAGCACCCGTGAAAAATAAACTGACATCAAAATTCTTATATGCCACCGTACCACCAAATCCAAACATAATCTCCGGAGTACGCGGGTCACCAATAGCTACTTTATCATACTCATCCACTACACCGTCACCATTTATATCTTTGTATTTAATATCCCCGGGACGAACGGTACTTTGGAACGTCTGCTTCGGGCTGTTTTTAATATCATCCTGATCCTTGAAGAATCCTAGTGCCACAAGTCCGAATGTCTGGTCAATACGGCGTCCCCGAGCATCTTGATATTCATACTTCGGCTTCGGTTCATCATTTTCAATAATCTTATTACGGGCAAACGAGAAATTCCCACGTAATGAGTAGAATAATCCGTTAGCAACTCTTTTTTTCACTTCAAGTGCGGTTTCAATACCTTTATTCTCCGCCTTACCTAGATTTCCTACCGGAATACTTGCACCTGAGAAACCAGCCAATACAGGCACAGTTTTACGAGTAATCAAGATACCGTCACGCTTTTCCTTAAATATATCCACCTGCAAAGAAACCACATCGTTAAATAAACCCAGATCAAAACCGACATTTAACTTTTTCGCTGTCTCCCAAGTTACATTCTGATTACCGGTCTGCCCTTCCATAATACCTGCCATATAATTATTGCCTTCTTTCCCCATATATCCTGCCGACACATTCATATTCATGGTAGTTAGATAAAGGAAACGGGTGCTGGAAGAAATGTCGTTACCCACCGTACCATAACTTCCACGTAATTTCAAGTTGCTTATCCACCAGTTACGATTCCAAAAGTCTTCATTCGTCAAAACGTATCCCAATGATACGGACGGGAAAAAGCCATAACGCTTACCTTTCGGGAACTGTTCCGAACCGTTATATCCGAAGTTGAACTCTGCAAAATAACGTTGCAAGTAGTTATAGCTGGCACGCCCCGCAATGCCCTGACGACGATAAGGAACGGACCCCGTACGGTCTGTATTACGCAAGTTTACATAATCACGACGGTTGAACAAAAACATTCCAGTAATATTATGCATACCAAATGTGCGATCATAATTGGCTGCCACTTCATAGTAAATGGCACGGTTAGCACTTTCCGCTAAAGTCACATTCTTAATATTCTCATTACGAAGTATATTATAGATGGCATTGCCCTCCGCGTCTTCTCCCATATACTGTTTTACTTCAAAATCCTTATAATATTGTTTATTATTAGAATAATAATGGTCGTAAGCAAACCGTCCGCTTACTGAAAGCCCTTCTGTTACAAGTGAAGATAAATCCCAACGTGCAGAAAAAGTCCCTTGCAATGTATTCCAGTTTTGTGTTTCATAACCACTCTGTGTAGTCATACCCCATGGATTATTACCAAGATAAGTCGGTGAAGCACCTGGTGTACCATCCGGATTCTTTACAGGAAATGCTAAAGGAGAAGTATTACGAATCGCATAAAAGATATCATATTGACTCTTTCCTGGAAAATTACGATTCTGAATAATACCGCCAACCCCTAATTCTACTGAAAGATCTTTCGTGAGATTTACATCTACACGCGAACGATAATTATAACGGTTTACACGACTGTTTGTACTATATGCATTATCGCCATTATCGCGATAAAGCCCACTCTGCGTTGTATAACCCACATTTACAAAATAGCGTACTACTTCGGTACCACCGGTAATATTTAAATTTGTAATGCTCTGTGTTGTATTCTTCTTAAGAACTTCGTCCACCCAGTTCACATTAGGATAAAGATAAGGGCTACTACCGTTTCTGAACAATTCAATTTCTTCATCCGTATAAGCCATATTGGCAACGCCTGCATTATCACGTGCCTCATTCATTAAACCGGCATATTCCGCCGCATTAATATACTCCGGATAACGAAGTCCGGTAAGCACTGCATATTCGGAACGCAATGTCACTTTCGGCTTTCCCAATTGACCACGCTTAGTAGTAATCAAGATAACACCATTAGCACCACGTACACCATATACTGCCGTAGCGGAAGCATCTTTCAAGACAGAAATGCTTTCTACTTCTTCAGTATTAATCGTATTCATATCACGCTCAATACCATCTACCAATATCAACGGGCTACGATTTGTCCATGTTCCAAAACCTCGGATATAAATGCTCGCTTGATCATATCCCGGTTCGCCTGTAGCCTGACGAGTCACAATACCCGGAATTTGTCCGCCTAAAGTATTGCTTAATGATGGAGTAGCTATTTTGGCTATTTCTTTGGTAGAGACATTGGACACAGAACCGGTCACACTGATTTTTTTCTGCGTTCCATAACCTACCACCACCACTTCGTCCAATTTACTGACTTCTTCCTGAAGAGTCACATTTATAATTTTACTTCCACTTACAGGGACTTCTTGTGACACATATCCGATATAACTGAACTCCAAAATTGCGTTGCTACGAGTATCGATAGAGTATTCACCATCAATATTGGTTATAACTCCTTGCGAAGTACCTTTCACTTTGATTGTAGCACCAACAATCGGTTCTCTCGAAGCGTCCGTCACATTTCCCTTGACCTGAAACTTTGTGCCTTGTGCAAAAGATTCCGCACTACTAATCAAGCACACCAAAAGGACAATGACATAGTTCAAAAGCCTCTTGCTCATTCGATTATTTTTATTCATTATAGTATTAGTTTTAAATTAAAAATGATATTCATTTATCCGGTATCCTTTTACTTCAGAACTCTCGGCTTAATTACAGTTCCACTAATAGTAACCACTCCCTGATCCGAAATGGCAAAATCCTTAATATACGATGTTCGAGGTTGTATCTCCGCAGCACTCCAATGAGCATGAAATATATACTTCCAACTACCATCTTTGCATTGGAACGGCGCTCCATGTCCTGTACCTACTAAGCCGGTAGCTGCATCACCCTGCAAAAGTGGATTCTTGCTATACTTCACCCAAGGTCCCATAGGAGTATCTGAGGTTGCATATCCAACTCCATATCCTTTATTTTCATAATGATTAGCAGAATAAATCAGATAATACACGCCATTCTTTTTCAAAAGAGAAGGTCCTTCCGCTACTTTACCTTGCAAAAGTTCCCATGATACTTCAGCTTTTATACATTGATTCAAAGTCTCTGTCTTTATACTCATCAAGTCATCAGTCATCTGAGCCACCCATATCACATTCCCATCTGTAAAACGTACGAAATAAAGATATGGAGTACCGTCATCATCTATAAACAAAGAAGTATCAATGCTTTTCTCACTCCAGATCGGCTGCTTTACTTCTTGTCGGAATGGACCTTCAGGAGTAGTAGAAGTCGCTACGCAAATATGTTCTTCTGCTGAATAGAACAGATAAAACTTCTTCTTAGACTCAACGTAATAGACCTCCGGTGCCCAAAAACCCCATGTACCATAAGAATCGGTTGCAGATAGAGCCTGCCCCTCACGTTTCCAGTTTTTCAAATCGTCAGAAGAAAAGCAGGCAAACCCCTCTCCGGCAGTTGTTCCTCCTGTACCATAAGCATAATATTTATTATTATAGAACATCACGTAGGGGTCTGCAATAGGCAGGTAATTAGTCTCCACACTAACACTTCCCTGACCATTATTATCTTTTTCCTCGTCATCTGTTGCACTCTCTCCGCAGCAAGTAAACAAAAGCCCAAAGGAGAATAGCAATAGACTATATATTTCTTTCTTGAACATAAAATATACTCTTTAATTTTCTATACCAGTTATTAGTTCTAACAATCATTCTTCTTTGATTACCCGAATACGCCAATTCTCACAATCACCTACATATACATTACCTTGGGCATCAATAGCAATACCATAAGGTTTGTTGAATTTAGCTTCTGCAGCAAGCCCATCGACATATCCAGTCTGGTAGCCTATTCCAGCATATGTGCTCACATATCCTTCAGGAGTAATCTTGCGAACAGTGCGCCCATAAACTGTTGTTACTAACAAATTGCCTTCCGCATCCACTGCTATTTGATTAGGCTGGTCCATACGTGAAGAAACACCTTGACCATCAATAATCCCCCAAACTCCATTACCTGCAAAGCGGGTTAGATTAGTACATTTTTTAGTGACAAGATCATAATCAGCTTTTAATATACCCTGATATGGATCACGTCCATTCCAATAAAGAGTCTTTCCATCCGGAGAGAAAGCAAGCCCTCCATATCCTCCGTCACCACCTATATTTTGCATATTTCCGTCAGCATCCGGAAACAAACCGACCACTAATTCATTAAATTGATCTCGCGTAATCACATATTCACAAGTCTCAGTAGCTTTATTATAGCGAAACACATGGCGTCCCCAATGATAAGTAAAAAGTGAACCGTCTACAGGATTAACAGCGATACCATTAATATGGGGCTGAGCTAATTTCTCTGAAGGAATATATGACTTAAGATCTTTGAAACCACCTTTACGGGTTACCATTCCGACTGCAACAGGATTTGCCACATAGTTATTCGCATTATCATTGCCTATAAACAATGTATCTCCATCAAGAGAGAAGCATATACTGCGTGCATTGTTCACTAAGCTTTTTGTGGAACATAAAGTCTCAATTTTACCATCTTTCATACGACGGATGCGGTGTTCTCCTTCATCTTGCAAGAACAATATGGCATCATCCCATTTATCATAAACCATCACAATAGGCCATTGGACAGAAGCCTGAAGATATGCACCATCAACTGTGGTACCTTGACCATTACCGGCTACAGTGTACACATTGCGAATATAGCCATAGGAAAATAAATCAGGATAACTGTATACTACTTCCCCAACTCTGACTTTCACTACGCCACTACCACTAGCTTCAGCCACTCTAGCCATAATACGGGTAGAAGTAACCGAAATCACCTCTGCTTCTTTTTCATTCACCCATACTTGGACTTGGCTGATATCCTCTCCAAAATTATTGCCTCGAATAGAAAGTTCCGTTCCTTTGGCACCTTCTGTTGGCAAATAAGTCTGGAATACCAGATCAGAATTCTTCAATCCACCGGACCAATCCTTGTCTTCTGTACAACTAGTAAAAAAACTAGCTGCCAATAGAAAAGAGCCGACACACAAAAAACTGTTTTTCATTTTCTTTATTATTTTGGTTAAACATTTATATCATGATCCTTATAAAAGGAATTAGTCCATAAATCGTATTATTTAAGGATTATATACTTCAGCGAAGAAAAGCGGAAGAAGAGTCTTATAAAAAAAACTAATACTTGCCAATTCCTTATTTATGTATCAACTCTTCTCCCTATCTACCAAACAATATATACAAAATCATATTCGCGCAAAAAATTAGATATTGATTAATAATAATTAATAGCTTATAAAGCCAGTTTCTAATCTGGTATTTATCCGTTACTTCTATATTAATTGATCTAGAAGAAAGTTTTTTCCCAACCAAATAGACAGGTCAAAAAATAAGTTCCTACCTTCGAGACATTCGCAAAGTTATCGGAACCTACCTGAAAAGGATATAAGAAATTAACCTGATATTATTAAATTCTATCCAAAAACCAGTGCAGAGATAGTCAGAATCAGTTTTAGAGCAATTTTATAAGAATTTGTTCATTGCATGAAATCTTTCGGTAACACTCCAAATTGTTTCTTAAAACAGTTTGAGAAATAAGAAGGTGAATTGAATCCTACCATATAAGAAATTTCTACAATCCCATATCTTCCATCTTTCAGAAGTTGGGCAGCTTTCTTTAAACGTATCAAACGAAGATACTCATTCGGACTCATATCCAATACTCCTTTCAGCTTGCGATAAAAGTTAGAACGTCCCATATTCATAGCTTCCGCCATGTCATCAATCACCAAATCGGTGTTATCGAGGTGCTGAGATACATACTCGTTCAACTTCTGAATAAAAACTTCATCCGCCTTCGTTTGAGCCATCGTATCGGCCTTTATAAAAGGAGACTCTATAAAGCGACGCCGCAACCTTTCACGATTACTTAACAGATTGGCAACATTGACACGCAGATATTCTACAGAAAAAGGTTTCTCAATATATGCGTCCGCTCCTTGTTCCAGTCCTTCAATTTTCGACTCCAGTGTTGTTTTGGCTGTTAACAATATTATGGGAATATGACTGTAGTCTAAATTAGACTTCAAATGCTCACACAATTCAAGTCCATCCATTTCAGGCATCATTATATCACTTATCACAAGGTTGATATACTCATGTTCAAGTACTTTTAGCGCTTCTATCCCGTTCTCGGCTGTTATAACATGGTATAATGGTGAGAGCTGTCGGGCAACAAAAGCCAACATATCCTTATTATCTTCTACTATCAAGACCGAAGCAACTTCCTTTTTATCCTTATCAGAAGACATTATACGTGTTTCATTATCTTCTTCATCATACACTGGCTTTTCACGATGTTCTTCTTCCAAAACGTCCGAAGCCGTCTGATGCTGTATCGGAATGGAAAGGATGAAGCGGTTACACTCCATATCTTGATCCATCGTTAACGTCCCTTGATGTAATTCTGCCAATGAACGCGCCAAAGCCAGCCCAATGCCTGTTCCCGGAACTATGTCTTTTCCATCCCGATACTGTACGAAAGGACGAAATATGTTCTCACGCATCACAATAGGAATTATCTTTCCATCATTGCTCATAACAATAGTAAACTCTTTCCCTGCCTCATCAACCGATAAGCTGAGATAAGCATATGTTTGGGCATATTTCAAAGCATTCGTAAACAAGTTGCTGAGAATCTTAGTCAAAGCTTCTTTATCCACAGAAGCCAATAATTCTTCCTCGGGAATCTCTACCTTAAGCTCAATTCCTTTCTGGTTAACCAAAGTGGTAAAACGCTTATAAACAGAACGAATAATAGAACCGACGCTGCACTCTACCGGATTTAATTTAAACCCTTTATTTTCTGTTTTACGGAAATCAAGTAATTGATTTGTCAGATTCAGTAATCGTTCTGCGTTCTGGTCCATAATTTCTAATTCCATCTTCACATTTTCAGGAAGTGCCTTCTCGGTAAGTACACTTTCTAAAGGACTTTTGATCAGCGTCAGAGGGGTTCGGATCTCATGTGCCACATTCGTAAAGAACTCTATCTTAGAAGTATAAAGTTCCCGTTCTTTTTCCTGCTCAAACTTCTCCATCGCTCTCTGGTGCTTTTCGACTGCCCGCTTTCTAAAGTAGAAGAAAGTAGCGAAAAGTGCTCCAAGTATTAATATTACATAGATGATATAAGCCCATACAGACAAATAAAACGGAGGTAGAATCCGGATCTTTAAAGTACGCACATCCGGATTCCAGATTCCATCACTATTTGCAGCCTTTACCTTTAGCACATACGTCCCATAGGGTAAATTAGAATATGTAATCAGATTTTTACCTACCGAATACCATTCTGAATCATATCCTTCGAGCTTATATAATACTGTATTCATGTCAGGTGACTGATAACTAAGAGCTGCTACACTGAAAGAAAAAGAGTTCTGATTCGATTGAAGCTCAAGGTAGTCGGATAATGTAATACTTTGCTTTAACGGAGAGTCCGTACTACCAACCGGAACCTTTTTATTAAAGAGCATAAAATCTGTTATTACCACAGGAGGGAGAAAATCATTGTCAACAAAAACAGACGGTTCGAAAGAAATAAAACCATTAATACTACCAAAGTATATCCGTCCATTCTTGTCCTTGTAACTGGACTGATAATTAAATTGATTACTCAGTAACCCATTAGCAATCGTATACACCTTAAATTCTAAAGTTTTCGGATTAAAATGTACCAGCCCTTTATTGGTTGTAATCCAAAACAACCCTTTTTCATCTTCCTCAATTCGATGTACGACATTACTCGGCAATCCAATACTCGAATCATAACGCACAAATATCTTACCAGAAGGATCAAAGCGACAAAAGCCTCCTCCCTGTGTTGTAAACCAAAGCTGATTCTGGCTATCTTCAAATATACTCAGTACTTTGTTAGAAGGCAGGCTTGAAGGATTCGTTTCATCATGCATATAATGTTCCCACTCACCAGTACGTACATTTCTCTTATATACACCATCTATGTAAGTTGCCAGCCATAGATTCCCCTGTTTATCCTCCTTGATATTATATATAAATACCCAACCAAGTTCAGGTACACGTTCAAAACGGTTTGTTTCAGAATGATAACGGAATAATCCGGCTGTTGTTCCAAGCCATAGATTACCTGAAGTAGTCCGACAAATAGAGAAGATATCATTGGGAGCATCAAAATAATGCTTTACAGCGTGGGTTCTTAAGTCAATCCGATTTAGCCCTTTGGCAAAATGTCCGACCCATAAATAATTCCCATCCACACATAATCCATGTACATTATGATAAATGTCCGGATGCCTGAATGGTTCGATCAGCCCTGTAGAAGGATAATAATGAAAAAGCCCCTTATCTTCGGTACCGATCCAGAGAGTACCATCATGATCGGCACAAAACTCCCGCACCCGTTTCCCCATTTCATCAATTTCTGTCCGGGGATAGACTTTATCAAAATAAGTATATTGCTTAGGATAGTAGTTCACACCGCCAAAATAAGATCCAATCCATATCCCCCCTTCACGATCTTTACAAATCGAATAAATGGCATTATCGGAAATAGAATACGGATCACCGCTCACATTCCGTAAATGAACAGTTTTCTTTGTACGTAAATTATAAATATAAAGCCCAGATTCCGTTCCGGCCCATAACTCATCATCCGAATAGAATGCTATCTCCCGAACATAAATATCATCTCCGGATTCATCTTTGGATAAAAGAGTACGCACAGTCTTATTGGTCAGATTCACTTCTTTCAACCCCGTTATGGTCCCGACATACATACAATTATAAGGACCGGGAAGCAGTTTGCATATATATTCTCCTTTGAAAGGTTCATTTCCATCTTTAGGAAATACCGGGACCAAGGTTTGGAGTTTATCCTTTGAAAAATACAAGTTGCCATCACGTATATCCAGCCAACATACATTATCCGAATCAAAGTAAAGTTGCCCAAGACTACCAAATTTCAACCTGCCGGATTGATCTGACAGATAATTTATCAGCTTATTAGTCTGAGGATTATAATAAAAAACCGCCTGAGATTGTGTCACCACCCAAATTCCTCCGTCCTTATCTCCCGTCACCAGATTGACCGTATAATCGATCCCTGTATCTAAATCACTTTTCATTATAAAACGTTCCACAGTCTCGTGCTCAGGCGAATATACATAGAGTCCTACATCTGTTCCTATCCAGATTTGTCCTTGCTGATCTTCGTACAAGGAGGTAATGAAGTTATTCCCCAAAGTGCCGGACTCTTTCATAAAAGCCCGAAAGGAAATGCCATCATATCGGTCTAATCCATCCTTCGTTCCAAACCACATAAAACCCTGTTTATCCTGAAGAATGGCGTGAACCGTATTTTGAGATAAGCCATTATTTATATCCAGTGAACGAAAAGCATAACCCTCATTCAAATCGGCAAATACATAAAAAGTATGAAAGATAAAAACAATCAATATAAAAAGACTGTGCAATATTCTCATAACGTGCTCCTCATCTTATTAAAAAAGTATTATATACAACAAAGTTAATCTAATATATCAAATAACAGATGCCATTGTCACTAAATCAAGTGAGCAGAACACCCTTCCATCATTGGTACTATTATACAATAAGCAAACATCAAAGAGAAACCGGTGAAAGATAATAGTTTATTGAATATGATGCGCTATTCGACTTATTAGTTTGTTATAAGACAAAAGTAGCAAACATGGAATATTTGGTGTATCAAAAATTGTTCAAAAGTTAACAGATTCTATGCAAATACATGGAAATACATAGCTAAAACAACGATACAGTAGTATAAAACAATAGAGGAACCGTATTCGATCCCTCTATCAGTTTGAATAAAATAAATATCTTATGCAATCCACTCAATACGTATGGAAAGATTGACAAGCAAACATAAGCATTCCGGCAAGGATAAATAACTGTCGTAACAATGCCTAATATACCTGACTTCAGACACTAATGCCTGCGTTATCAGACATTAATAACTGATTTCTCAACTGTTAAAACCTGATATGCCAACTATTAATACCTGACGTATCAATCATTAATACCTGAAGTCTCCTACTTTTCGAACAATATTTGCTCAGAAAAAATAAAAATAACCGCTTACTTTATAACTTTCGGTTTAATAACCTTTCCGGTAATAGAAACGACACCTTGTTTAGATATGGTAAAGTCTTTAAAGTATGAAGTACGCGGGTGTATTTTCTCTTTATTCCAATGAGCATGAAAAATATATTTCCAACTGCCGTCTTTGCATTGGAAAGGAGCACCATGCCCAGTACCTACCAGTCCGGTAGGCTCATCCCCTTGCAAGAGCGGATTCTTGTCATACTTAGTCCATGGACCTATTGGCGACTTGGAGGTGGCATATCCTACTCCATAGCCTTTATTCTGATAGTGATTGGCAGAGTAAATCAAATAATACATACCCTTCTTTTTCAGCACCGAGGGCCCTTCCGCCACTTTAGCCTGCAATAGTTCCCACGGTTCTTCCGCTTTTATACATTCCGATAAAGTCTCCTTTTTAATCTTCATTAAATCATCGGTCATCTGAGCTACCCAGATAACATTTCCATCCGTGAAACGTACAAAATAGAGGTATGGAGTACCATCGTCATCAATGAAAAGAGAGGTATCTATACTCTTCTCCTCCCAGATAGGTTGCTTCGACTCTTGCCGAAAGGGTCCTACCGGAGAATCTGAGGTAGCCACACAGATATGTTCTTCTACAGAATAAAACATATAAAATTTCTTCTTTGATTGAATATAATAAACCTCCGGCGCCCAAAATCCCCATTTACCATATGAATCATCTGCAGAAAGCGCCTGCCCCTCACGTTTCCAGTTTTTCAGATCATCAGAAGAAAAACAGGCAAATCCCTCGCTCACTGTACCTCCGGTGCCATAAGCATAGTACTTATTGTTGTAAAGCATCACAAACGGATCAGCAATAGGCAAGTAGTCCGTTTCCGTACTTTTGTTTTCAAACGGAGCATTGTTATCACCTTTATCCACTGTACTGCTATTTACATTTCCTCCAAGAAGCAGGCAGAAGAACAGTAGAATATAGAATCGTTTCTTTAGCATATATATCATTTCTAAATATACAGATTAGATGAATTACTTAACCAACATCTTTTCGGCACGTCCCGGAGTCAATAGCTCCCACAAAGAGGCCACCGTCCATCCCGGTGCAAAGATATCGTTATAATATCCTTTCCCGTTCCTTCCATAATCCCAGTTCGTATGTTGAACAACTTCCGGATAATAACCTACTTTGGCAATGCCGCACATATGGCCATCGTGAGGCAATAACTGCCGCATAGATGTAGAAATCACTTCCGCAAAGTCTGCAAAACGAGGTTCTTTATATTCTTTAGACAACCACTGAAGCACGGAAGCAAACTCAAAGATAAACACATCGATATGGTTATTCTCTACGGACACATTACCCCATCCACGTGTCTTCAGTCCTATATCACCCAACATTTGACCGGGAGCAAAAGGTACATCCCACAAATAATACCATGACAACGCAAAATATGCTGCTTTTTTCGTCAGGTCGGCATAATGTTTATGCTCTTCTCCTTTGGTTATCAATGCCAAATAGTAAGTAGCAGTTGCAGCATAAAGCGATGCTTCCTTATCTTCACAGTTTGCATCAAGTGTAGAGGAGAAATAATCTGCTTTCGAAATCAGTTCATTTTCCAGATAATCCGCTGTCTTCTTGGCACTATCCAGATAGCGTTTATCTTTAAAATACTTATATCCCATCACTAATGGCAGAGTAGCCGAAGGAGTACTACCACCGCTCTTATCGACTATAGAAAAATCATCCCGGAACTTACGAGGAAAACTACCGTCCTGATTCTGCAATTGCATAAACATGTCAAGCATCTTCTTCATCCGTTGTTCCCACTCCGAATGGCGACGTCCTTGTTCTTTCTCGTATGCCAGGAAATGAAGCATTGCATAGATTCCTTCTGATTGACGGCGAATACTATGAACCGGTTCCTCAAAGTTACGATCCAGATTCACAAATTCCTTAAAGAATCCTGCCTCAGTAAAACCATTCTTCAAGTAACTGTCAAAAACTTTAAGGCTGTTTTCCTTCAGTTCTGCCCGATCGCTTTCCCAGCCATATTCCCAAGCATTGAATGCATTCAAAAGAACACGTCCGACAAAACCTACTTCCGCCTCTCCATTACTTTTACAGTCATCTGTCCGCAAGCCTACCCCTGAATAGTAAGTCAACTCCGGTTTACTCACCAAGCTATTCACGAAAAAAGAACTAAGAGTATTTTTCATGTCCGCTATTGAATAAGGAGTATCAACAGGCTTTGGAGCATAAGTATCGTAACAATATTCCCAAGTATGACGAATAAAATCCGAGTAATCTTCGGCTGCATCTTCAAAAATAGTCCAGTTCAATAAAACGGTTTCACCTTTTTTCAACAACTGAAAAGCCTTTACCTGCGGGGCCAATGTCAGCTTGCGAATATAGCTCTTAGGAGCTTCCTGATAGGGGAAACCGAAAGAAAGTGTAGCTATGCCATTACGATTCTCAAAGCCGGTGAAACCAAGGGAGGTTTTACCGGAAAGAATAACCTCTCCCTCCCGATGAGTAGTCAAAGCGTCATTCTCGAACTGATCGATACGGTTTACGGTCATAAAACGTTTGGTTCCCTCACTGTAGATACCTGTAAGAGGGGTACTTAACCTATCTTCACGCACCAACCAACTATCCGAAGTATGAAATGAGGGAGCCGACTTTGGAGAACGAAGATTACGGCGATACCAGAATCCGGGCATGTAGAACTGGCAGTCATCATGGCGGAACCCTGTTGACACTTGTTGACTGTAATTAAAATATACATCCTCCAATGCAGTGATACATACTGTTATCTGCGATTTTCCGCCTTTTTCTTCTATTGTTTGATAAACTGTCAACGGAATTCTTTCAGAGGCTTCCAACTGATAAGCGCTTTTGTCGTTTTTGGTCTTCTGGAAAGTCAACGGGTACTGTTTTGCCTCATTTCCCGGCACTTTCAAAGAAATAGATGCGGATACACGTTCCGACACATTGTCAATAGCCTTTACGGTTCCGACACATACCAAAATAGCTATTCCACAAAGTAAGCATTTTAAATTCATATAAATCAAATTATGCGAATCAGTAGTAATCAATCTCCGATTCTGTTAGTATTAAATTTTGTTGTTATCTTAATTCTGTCTGTTCTACAAAATAAAATCTCTGATGACGAAGGCAAAGTTAGCAAACATCATCTGTTCAGAATGCCACAAATTGACCGATAAAAGAAAAATTCTGTTCAAACTGCCTAAAAAAACGACTAATTATATTGGAATAATACCTATTTAATCTCTCCTGTCAATATCTAAAAAGAAATCGTTTTAAAAATTAGGTTTGGGGGATTCTGTAGAAGCAGAACTACTTTTCACAACAGGCCACCCTTTTCTCCAATCAACTCTATCTAACAATAAAACCCTCCCATGGGGATTGGAAACACTCACTCCATGATATAAAATCCAGTCATTATTTGCTTTATCAGTTATTAGTTCCGCATTATGTCCTGTGCCTACAAAGCTTTTGTTTTTATGAATCAATACCACATGGTTATTATCGAGCATAGACCTTCCCTGTTTATCCAAATAAGGTCCCCACAATGAACTAGAACGCCCTACTACTGTCTGATACGTACTTTTCAATCCTTCACAACAAGTTCCGGTAGAAGCAAACAGATAATAATATCCATTCTTTTTATGAATATAAGTCCCCTCATAAGCGGTTCCTGCTATCTGTTTCTTGTCGGCTCCAGATTTTACTTTTAGTCCGTCGGCTGTTAACTCTATCCCATATATGCCGCGAAAACTCCCCCAAAACAGATATTTCCGTCCTCCATCTTCTATATAAAATGGATCAATCGAATTCTGAACTCCAATTTCATTACTTCTAAACATCATTCCATGATCTACGAAAGGGCCTTCCGGTTTGTCGGCAGTAGCTACGCCTATTCCACAGGTCCACTCACCTCCCCAGCATGACATCGAATAATAGAGTACATATTTGTCTCCTATTTTGTTAATATCAGGTGCCCATAAATTCCCTTTTGGCTCAAAGGTCGGACGTGTTTCATCGGTAAAAGCTGTACCGACAGACTCCCATTTGATCAAGTCTTTAGAACGGTGAATCGGTAAATTCCTGATATCTTCCGTTGCATACAAATAAAAGTATCCATCCTCTGCCCTAATCACACTGGGATCGGGCAAACTATAATTAACAACTGGGTTCTTATAAGTCTTAGCGGGATCTTCTGCCATAAGCGTAAAACTTATGGTAAGGAAAATTTCTATTAACAACAGTTTTTTCATCTCTATATTGTTTTAATCTGACACATCTATATAGTAAAAGCGTGAAATATGTGGTAATATTCCACGCTTTACTTAATCTATTTACTCATTTACAGAAATAATATCTAATATAATGACATCCAATATCCTGCAATCTTATTTATACAGTACCTTATTACGGTCACAAATAAGTTTTCCATCTTTAAACTCTAATTCCGCCATCTGCAGGAAACTCAGTTTCTGGTAAACATCATCACCAGCCTCGTGTGTATTTGGATTATATCCTAAAAAGGGTTGCACATGGTATACAATGAATGCCCGATCATTTCTGATAATAACACTAGGATGCCGGGCGCGAGTATTGTCAAAGAACCGAGTACCCGGTTCATACATGACAATTCCTTGATATTCCCAGTTCTCCGCATCTTTCGAACGGTATACGGCCAATCCTTTATGAGGATCAGCTATTATCCAGAAATAACCTTTCCACTGAAAAGCATAAGCCCCCTCCTGATATGTATGCTTCGTCACCTCGACATTATTAATATCGCCTTTGGCAAGCCCCTTTAATGTCCAATGATACAAATCATTACTTTGTGCATAATACAATCCGCCTGTATCTTCTGTCGGACGATCACGATACCACATATCCCAACGATCACCATTCTTTATAACAGTCGCATCAATAGAAATCGGAGTATCCACCACTGTATTTACCCGTCTCCACCCTGAAATCATATCTTCCAAAGGTGCCGAGAAATGAACAATGTTACTAGGTCCACCCCAGACTGGAGTAGAGTCATCTTTCAAAGTCACAAACATATGAGCACTATCACCTTCCACAATCACACCCGGTGCCCAATACGTTTTCTCACTATCCGGCTGACCGCCTACACCATCGAACGAGCAATATCCCGCAAATTTCCAATGTACAAAATCTTTGGACACAGCAACGCCCACAGGCGTTCCTACATAAGAAGACTGATCTTTAAAAGGACGACGTGATGTATAAAAAATCATCCATTCTTCTGTTTTAGGATTCCAGGTTATCTCCGGATCAGCCGGACCATGATAGTGATTATCTACATAAATGGGTGAAGGAATGATCACCTTACCATCAGACTGACAAGAACAAAGTCCCCATATCACACATACTAAAATACCAGCAAGTAGATGTTTCATTTTTATTCACTTTTATAAAATGTAAATTCCGAGAACTGTACATATCCCTGTCCACTCCATGAATCGAGAACCTTAATTCTTACATAGCGAACCTCCGGAATACCTGATGGGAAATCAAACTTTTCTCCTTTTGCTATATAAGCATTGTCTTCATCCGTATTCTCGCCGACAGGCTTGCCAGAAGACTTGAAAGAATTACAAGTCATCAGCTTAGTCCATCCATCCCAAGAAGAGTTTACCGGTTCATCTTCTCTACCCCAGATTTCCCAGCTTTTCATATTTCCTCCATTATAATTCAAATCATCACGAACAACCGAAAACAAGTCAAAACGCTTTAAAAGAGCTGTCTCTCCTAAATCGAAAGTAAACCAAGCAGGAAAAACTATCGGATTTGTATTATCACTATGCGCATAGTTTGTATTTTCGTATGCATTATCCCATGCTTTCCATAATGCTCCTCCCCAAGCGTTCAATCGGATATCATTATCCAGTATTATTTCACGGAATGTACTTTTATCCATTTCAACTATTTTTTCTGGGAATACCCCCGTTGAAGAAACAGAGAAAGTATCTACTGCATTCACCTCCGGAATATAATATGTTTTGACTTCATAGGCTCCCCGCGGCTTCCAATCAGTAATCTTAATCTGATTATCTCCTCTTGCCACCTCTTGTTCCTGCTTCTCGCCGGCACTATTCAGATAAAACACTTTAGTTGCCAATGCTTCAGCCATTTCTGAGGAAAAATTTAATAACAGATTTTCCCCTTCAACCTCTGTACTCAACAAAGAACGTACCCGTAAAGAACTTATGTACCGATCACCATAAGTTTTACTTCCTTTTGAGGTTGAAATAGAACGATACCCACTTTTGTTATAGGTAACAATCTCAAATTGATAAGTACCTTCAGGTAAATTCTCTATAAAAACACGAAAAGTATCTACCGGATCTATCCGCTTAACAGGCACTACTAAAGAGTCATTGTCCGGTGTCCAATGAATAACGCACCTTTCTGTATCCATACCATATTTAAGTAATCCCGTTACTTCTACCCGATTATATCCAGGACGTATGTCAACAGAATCCATTTTTGCCGCATAGATAGTTTCACCGGCATCCAGATACTCTTGGATCGTGTCCAACTGACCGGAGCAAGCCCCGGCAGTCAATACAACACTAAGTATTAATCCTATCTTATATAAATATTTCATATTCAGCTCTTTTAATTGTTAGATATTACATTGCCCCAGAAGGTAAATTCTGTAAAGTGTATAAAGTCCATACCTCCCCATGTTTCAAGAACCTTGAAACGGATATATCTCACCGGAGGAGCTTCTGCCGGAAATTCGAAATCCTCACCTGCTTGCAAATATTCCCAGTCTTCTGCCGTATGCTGCCCAACAGGTAGTCCAGACGGTTTATAAGACTCACAATCCATCAATTTAGTCCATCCATCCCAACTTCCGTCAGCAGGAGGCGTATCTGTTCTTCCCCAAACTTCCCAAGTCTTTAGATTACCACGCTGGAAAGCATGTTCCTCCATAAAAAGATGATAGAATTTATACCTGCTCAGTTTCGCAGTGACTCCCATATCAAAAGTAAACCACATCGGGAATGTATCTCCACCCGGACTATGTACAAAAAGGGCAGGAGTATAATCGTCATTCCATGCATAAGCTAAGTTTCCTCCCCACGCATTACATGCTACATCATTCGGCAATATGTATGGATAGAAAAGTTTTTTATTTAATCGGGTTTCCTCGTAAGGAGTTAAAACATTATATAAAGTATCCGAACTATTCCCCCAACGATCAACTACATAAATATCAAACATCCTTTCTTCCGCTTTAAATCCACGAACATAAAAAGGTCCTTTCTCTGCCTGTGTATATTGTACATGAGCTTCATAAGGCTGATTTAACGAATCAGTAGTTACAACATGAATAGAAAGACTCGCTTTTTCTGGATTTTTGAAATTTACATATACCCCACCAAATGTAGCATTTACTTCCAAAGATTCAAAAGTAGTCAGAACAGAAGGCTTCAATGGAGTTACTACTGCAACAGTCGTAGCCCCCTCATTTTCCATCCGGTCCACACAAGACAATTCAACTTCATGTTCATTCATATCTCCAAATCCATTGACAGTCAATTCATTTGCATAGACTGAAGCTCTAGCCTCCATTTCTTTCCCCTGACCAACTTTATAACGGGCTCTCACATACATGATATCCGGATTATCTGGTAGTTGATAAGATATAACCGCTCCACCCGGAATATTTTTCACTTTAATCTCTGATACTACACCAGGAGCACCAGCTTCCACATCTTTCCCAAAGGGTCTTATGTTATCGTCTTCTTTGCATCCGATTGATAAGAATATCAAGACAAGATGCAATACCATTATATATGATTTCATAATATTCATTTTTACCAACCAGGATTTTGAACTAATTTAGGATTCACAATGCAGTCATAATCTTTTAAGGGCCAAAGATTTTCACGATCTTCATAGTTACGAATAAAATAAGTATTCAGCTTATAGTATTCGTTTGTTTCAGATTGATTAATATCCCATCCTTGCAAAGACTTATTAAAGTATTGATTAGCCAGATTCCAGCGTCTTATATCCCAAAAACGCTGCCCTTCCAATGCCAACTCAATCATCCTTTCCTTGCGCACAATAGTCTGAAAGCCTTCATAAGTATTGGGTTTATTGGCATCATTCGCATATAAACGCCATGAATCTTTTACACCCTTTAGCCCGGCTCTTGCTCTCACTTTGTCAATGTAAGTATAGCAATCCTCAGGCACTGTGCCTTCTTCTTTCTTAGCCTCATTCAAAGCTTCGGCATACAACAGATATAAATCTGCCAACCGTATTATCGGGAAAGGATATGTCTCAATCTGTATGCTTGCAGGAACCATCGCATTCTGATAACGTACCAGCTTCTTTGCAAAATATCCAGTGATTGAATACAAAGTATTTCCACGCTTTCCTGAAGCCTGTTTGGCTTTTGCCTGAAGATACCACATATCATTATCATCCATCTTACCAATACCATACCAACTGGAACCATCAAAACCTAGTGTTGCATAAAAGCGAGGTTCTCTATCAAAGTGTAGTTTTGCAGTCGTATAGCCCGGTTGAATATAATACTTATCGGCTTCTGTTGCTACTTGAGTAGTGTATCGCTTACTATAATCATAATTTTTGTCTTCATCCATTGGTACACCATTCTTAGTATAAAAAGTTTCAGCCACAGCCAAAGTGGGTGCAAATGTTCCATTTCGGGCATTATGATATCGGTCGTCAGAAGAGTAATTAGACTCTAACCAAGGCTGACAAAGTACCTGCAAATCTCTTATACCCGATTGTCCACACCCCCAAACAAGTTCTTTATTCCAACGCTCGGTAACCTTGCAACGATTACTTAATGAAAGAATTGTTTCATCACTCAATTGGGTAGAAGACATATTTACGAACTCATAAAGTCCATGTCCCGCTTCCTCCGCACATTGAATGGCCTCCAAACAGGCATCCGCAGCTTTTGTCCATTTCTCATTATCATATACCTGATTAAAGAATGGTTCACCTTCAGCATTCTTGAAGTTTGCATAATCCAGATTTCCATTAAAAAACGGGCTCGCTGCAAATGCTAATATCTTAGCCTTAATAGCCTTAGCAGCCGGACGAGTTATTCTCCCCATTTCTGCTGCTTCATTCTGAATATTCAATGGCAAATATTCGACAGACTCATCTATCAGAGAAACAATATAAGTCACAATATCATCTATTTTATCGCGAACGACTCTCACTTCATCCTCACCCGCCGACACCGGGATGTTTTCTTTTATAATTGGGATAGGACCATACATTCTCATCATCCAAAAATGATAGAAGGCTTTCAGGACCTTGGCTTCTGCCTTCCATGTTTCTTTATCATAAGCCGAAAGATCAGGAACCTTATCTATGTTTTCGATAAAAACATTACAATCACGTATCCCTACAAACATGGCTTTTCCCCATTGTGCTCCATTCCAATAATCGACCAAAGGTTCATTGGAATTTTGCATGCCTTTGGCTATCCAAAAAGTCGTTTTATTTGAATAGTCGGCAGAATTATCACTATAATACCACACTTCATCACCTACATCCATCCCCGGATCAGTTCCAATCTTACCATGTTCCGGAACAAAAGAGTAGCAAGTGAACAGAAATCTTTCAGCAGAACTCTTGTTATTAAAAGCCATCTCTAAAGTCGGCAGATTATCTGGAACAATATCAAGATAATCACATCCAGACAAGAAACCTAAGAGTAGCAGGAAATTAAATATCTTCTTAGTTTTCATATTATTATTCTTTAAAAGTCAACTTGTATACCTAAATTAATAACACGCTGATTGGGATATCCGACTCCTAATCCGCCCATCTCCGGATCCCAAAGTTTAAATTTACTGAAGGTCAATAAATTGGTTCCATTCGCATACAAACGCAATTTAGTCAAATGAATCTTCTTTATCATTTGTTGTGGAAAGCTATACCCTAGCTCTAATGATTTCAGGCGCATGAAAGAACCATCACGCATCCACCAAGTACTCACCTGAGTATTATTCTTTATCGATTCAGTAGAAAGACGCGGCCAAAATGCATAAATATCACGATGTTCTTCTGACCAATAGCTGTCAGCTATCGCCTGAAATAATGCTGTCTTCCGAGTATAAGAGCCTGTCGTTGACGGAGGGTTATTGAATGGTGCTATCTGCTCCGAATCTATAAAGAAACTAGATCTTGCAGATCCTTGGAAGAAACAAGATATGTCCCAATTCTTAAATCCCATTGACAACCCAAAACCATACGTAATCTCAGGCGTTGTAGGATAACCGATAGGAACTAAGTCAGCATCAGATATCTTTCCATCTTTATTTATATCCTTATACTTGATATCACCAGGCAAATATGTCCCAAAACTTTGTACCGGAGAGTTTGCAATATCTGCCTCATCTACAAAAAGTCGCTCTGCAATATATCCCCATTGTTGGCTCAAACTGTAACCGACTCTTGACCTCCATGGTAATCCGGCAGCAGCATAATCCGGTTCATCAGCCACTTTAAATTCACTTGTCGCATAAGTGAAATTACCATAACCCTGCAACCAAATCTTATTATTAAACCAATGGTTATAATTCACCGACAAGTCTACTCCATGAGATGCAGCTTCACCCACATTTGCACGTACACTAGCCTCCAAACCCATTGTAGTAGGAATAAAACTTCTGTCCATTAGGATTTTAGAACGGTCTTCACGGAAATAGTCAAATTGTACATCCAAACTATTGAACAAGCCTAGTTCAAAACCAATATTCAGCTTCTTTGCAACTTCCCATGTTATAAACTCATTGGGGTAACGTACCGTGGAAATTCCATCTTTATAATTTCCCCAGTTGGTTCCAAAAACCTGGCCTCTACCGGAAGAGTTCATATTCATATTAGACAAGTAGAAAAATCGATCCGAATCACTTCCTATTGCATCATTACCGACAAGACCATAAGTTACCTTTAGCTTCAACTTATTTGCCACTTTCTCTATCGGTCTCCAAAAAGCCTCATTAGAGAGCATCCATGCACCTCCTATAGAAGGGAAAAAACCATATCTTTCATTCTGAGCGAATCGTTCGGAACCATTGTATCCAAAGTTGAATTCTGCAAAATAACGGCTATCATAACCATAAGACATTCGACCAGATATTCCCTGATTTCTTTTAGGCAATGATTTTATAACACTACCGGCATTCCCCAAGAGTTCTTCTTTCCTTTGATATACCAACAAAGCTCCTACATCGTGCAAGCCAAACTTCCGGGCATAATTGGCTTTAGCCTGCATATATATTTGCGTATAGACATCTTTCGGTCCTTCACTATAGCCCAGATATTCAGTTCCGCTATCAGGATTTAGTGCTTGTAATACATAGTTATCCGACTCTTTATCATAAAAACCTATTTTATAGTAATACGGAGTATAAGAGCGGGAAACATCAAAATAAGAACGTCTCACTGTACTAAAATGCCCTTGTACAGTCAACCCCTCTGTTATAAAGTCCAAATTCTGCTCAATTTCTGCTTGTGCAGAAATGTTGGTACGACTATAATCCTTATACCCACTAGTCATAATTGCATAAGGATTGATATGATTAGCTCCCTCCACGTTACCGAAAAGCGGATGTCCTACCCCTTGATTTTGTAAATCAGGCAAATAATATTTAGGGAAATCAACCGGACTTGCGTGTATAGCATGATCAAATAAGATATTACCTCCGTCAACAGGACCACGATAATCATCAAAATCAGCCTGAAAACGCACCTTCACTTCTGTTGTCTTTGTCAGATGAATATTAAAAGTTGATAAGATATTATACTTCTTCAGGCTAATGTTCGAATTAAAGTTATTCAATCCATCATTCTTAAGTAATCCTGTGTCATTACTAAATGTGCCCGCCAGATAATAAGTTGCCACACTACCACCACCTCTTACATTGAAGTTTACCCGCTGATTAACAGTATAATCTTTAAACATCTCTTTCATCCAGTCCACGGTCGGGTAAACATACGGATTCCTATTGGGAGCCATAGTATTAGCAATTTTAGATTCCGGATAAGGAATGACTCCTTGAGGATCACGTGTCAGAACGGCTTCATTGTTTAATCTCATATATGAAATAGGATCAGCAATATCAATCATCTTCGTCGGAGCTGAAAATGAATTTTCCACACGAACCGACACCTGAGCTTTTCCTTCCTTTCCTTCTTTTGTTGTTACCAAGATAACTCCATTTGCACCACGTGCTCCATATAACGCTGTAGATGTCGCATCTTTCAACACAGAGAAACTAGCAATGTCATCGGGCTGTACTCGCGCCAAGTCATCTGATGATACTTCTACATTATCAAGCAAAATCAATGGGTCTTTTTTATAACCAAACGTCGTTACACCACGTATAAAGAAATTAGCATTGTCTTTCCCTGGTTCACCACTACGTTGATAGGCTATCACACCTGCCATACGTCCAGCCAAAGAAGTGGTCAGATTACTGCTTGGTGTTTTCAGTTCCGCGGGTTTTACAGTCTGAATAGAACCGATTACACTCTCTTTTTTTTGTTTAGCAAAAGCTACCACTGTCACTTCTTCCAGCTCATCCCGTAATTCTTTCATCACAATCTTCATAGACGCTTTTCCTCTAACGGAAACCAATTGAGTCTCCAAACCTATAAAGGTTATTTGCAAAACATCACTCTCGCCAACTTCGATCGTGAAATTACCATCTATATCAGTTATGACACCGCCAGCTTTCCCTTGTATCTGGACAGTAGCACCTGTTACCGGTGCTCCTGCCTCATCCAATACATTACCTCTAAATTTCTTTGTCTTATTTTGCTGAATCTCTGTTATACTGTCTGTTGCATAAGAAGAAACTACAGGAAAAGGACAACAAAGACCAACTAACAGGACACATGCCCTCCAAGAGATTGACAACCGTCCTCTCTTTGCAAAGTTTGTCATAGTAAACATAAGTTCTCAGATTTAACGTTTAACAAATTATTTCCCGTGCTTTTCGTGATTTCCTTCTTTACCTAAGGCTTCCCCTAAAGCATCAAGCATATCATAACCAAAACGATTGTCCGGCAATAAATAGTGTCCTTCAGACCATTCATTAAAACAAGCAATGGTCAGAATTCGTGGAACTTCTGGATGTTTGTTCAAATACACAAAAGACGATTGAACAAAAGCCTTGAAAGAGGCTGGATTCTCATTCTTAAAAATAGTGCAACCCGGCCATTGACTACGGTCTGCTTTTGCCGGACGACTCGCCGGAGCTATATATCTTGGAGTAGAATCCCATCCCGGAGCTACAGCCGGAACATAAGGAATATCAAACTGACCATGATGTTCATCCCATAACTTAAAAGCCACATCAGCTGCCACTGTTCCATAATCCGGCAATTCGATTTCTTTGGGTTGGAAGCGGCCTGCAATCCAATCCATCGGATTATAAGAGCCTACAGTATCATATCCCTCTTCTTTCATATTTCCACAACTGAAACCTGTCACATGAAAATGCAAACCTTTATGTCCCAGTTTTTTTGCATAATCCGTCAACTCCGCAAATAACTGTTTCACTCCTGCTATTCCCAATTTAGATTCCAAACGCCGTGCATCCCAAATACAAATCACCGGCTTATCATCAATTCTCCAATAATTCTCCAAATGGCAATAGCGTGAAATCATATAAGAAAGACTTTTCCAACACTCTTCTTTAGAGAAATCGGGAGCATCAAAACTTGGAGGATAAGCATTACTTCCATCAGTACGCTTCGTTGGATACAATACATACCAAGGATGATTGGTCCACATACAAGCAAACTTTACGTCTTTTGTATTACTAGCTTCCAGAAAACCATTTTCCAATGCTTCATGCAGACATGGTTTACCATCATACCAATACCAATCCCAAATCAAAACATCAATGCCACTTTGTTTGCAAAGCTTGTTATATGTCTCCCAAGTAGAAGGCTTACTCTCATCAAGCTCCCCTAACAAGGGCGTACGTGGCTGTTGATGCCCTTCAAACCAAGGACGGGCGCTACGAATCAAATTATATTCAGTCCAGCCCTGAGAATATATTTTATTATGCAAAGCCGAAGCATGATAATTAGGAAAAGCATAAGCAGCCACCGTTAATCCTTCCGGTTTCTTTAACAAAGCAGGATCACCTGCCAATGTTGCAAGATCATCAGGCAAACGATAAATCTTCTCTTTACTTTTTTTCTGTGCATAAACAGGCAATACACCTATTATCAACAATAAAAACAATAACTGACTAATACGTTTAACAAACTGGTTTTTCATTTTCTTTCTTATTTAAAGTTCAACAAATTCAATATTAAAAAAATCCATGTATCTGATGGTTATCAGACTTTCCCAACGCTTCAGCAAGCGCATCAAGCATCCCATATCCAAATCGGTTATCCGGCAATAAGTAATGTCCTTCGGTCCATTCATTAAAACAGGCAATAGTGAGGATCGGAGGAACATCCTTATGCTTATTCAAATACGCAAAAGCCGACTGAACAAGTGCTTTGAAAGATGCAGGATTTTCATTATCCAAAATAACGCAATTAGGCCATGCATCGCGATTGGGTTGATCCGGTCTGCTCACCGGCGGAATATATCTGGGAGTAGAGTCCCACCCTGGCGAAAGAGATGGAAGATACGGTATGGCAAAGTCATCATGATGTTTAGGCCATAATTTGAAAGCCACATCAGCAGCAGCCACTCCATAATCCGGCAGTTCGATATTCTTGGGCTGGTAATTATCAGCTACCCAAGTAAACGGATTGTAAGAACCGGCAGTATTATAACCAACCTCTTTCGAATTAGGAGAATAAAAACCTGAAGAATGGAAATGTAACCCTTTATGTCCCAACTTACGGGCAAATTCCGTTAATTCAGCAAACAACTGTTTAACCCCGTCAACCCCAATATTCTTCTCCAAACGATTAGGATCCCAAATACATACCACAGGTTTGTCATCAATCCTCCAATAATTTTCCAAATGACAATATCTGGAAATGATATAGGACAAACTCTGCCAGCACTCTTTCAAACTACCATCTGCCGGTGCAAAACTTGGAGGATAAGCTTTATATCCATTAGGTAACAAAGTTGGATACAATACATACCAAGGGTGGTTGGTCCACATACAGGCAAACTTCACATCATTACGGTTTGAAGCTCTCAAAAAGCCATTCTCAAGAGCTTCATGCAAACATGGCTCATTATTATACCAGTACCAATCCCAAATCAGCACATCAATACCACTTTGCTTGCACAGCTCATTATATTTTTCCCAAGTACCTGGCTTACTTTCATCCATCTCCCCAAGCAATGGACCTCTAGGCTGAGCATGCCCCTGGAACCAAGGACGGGCGCTTCTCACCAAATTATATTCTGTCCAGCCCGGTCCGTAAATCTTATCATGTAAAGCAGAAGCATGATAATTCGGAAAAGTATAGCAGGCAACTGTCAGGTTATCAGGTTTTCTCAACAAAGAACTATCTTTTACAAGCTCTTGTAAATCTTCCGGTAACCGTTTCGCTTTTGGAGCATTCTGTTTTCCTGATGCAACATCAGAAACCCCTATGCTCTCCGCTGCATGAAGCATTTCAGTACCCACAGCAGAAGCTGTAACAATGGCAGTACCTTTCATACTCGCAGATTTAAGAAAAGTTCTTCTATCCATAATATTATAGTATTTAGTTATCACTTAAAAATTTAGTTATTATCTTATTGTTGATTATTCAACTACTTTCCCTGATACGACAAATCTGTCGACCTCTATATGACCGGATACTACTTTTACAAAAGGTTTTCCGGAACGAAGTTCTACATTACCAAATCCAGACTCCGTACTGATAAAGCTAATAAAGTCTCCTATCTTTGAATTAATATACAGTGTTTTATCTACAGCATCATATCGGACTCCTGTCAATCCTTGAAGTAAGCCATAACTGGATAACGCTCGTCCGTACCAATGTCCACACTCATACTCATTAAAAGGGTTACGGACGCTTCCATCATAACGTTGCCTACAGGCACGTACGATCTCAAGGCCTTTTTCTACCTCTCCCTGTAGCATCAAATGTGAAGCTACTTGATATTCTATTCCTGTCCAGACTTCATTACTATAGACAAAAGGTAATGACAACTTGCCCCCTTTAGGCCAACTTCCTAATAATAAGCCTCCTTCTTTGCCTAAAGCGTAAGGGGAACGCTGAGGATTGGCGTGATCAGTCAGATCTTTTTTAAAATTATATCGATGTACTGATAATAAATGGCTCTTCACTTTTTCTGTATTCAGAGTTTCTTCCATCCCACACATTCGGGAGAGCCACGACCCCAAAACTCCATCAGACAGACAACCGTTCCCATACTGATACTTAGGACCTTCCTTCTCCAGTATTTCTTTTGCTTCGGGAGAATAAGAACTATGGAAACTTTGTGCAACAGTCGGATCTTTTGCATTCAATCCCCTCCACTCCATCTTTTGGATAAAATACTCACCATTAAACAAGCCTGTTTCAGTAAATTCTCGTCCTTTTTTCAATAGTTTCTTATATTCAGTAACGTCTTTATCAAGAAACTCACTCATACGAATGAAAGCTGATAAAGCTCCATAATAGAAACTATTATGCATACCATCCGGTCCCCAGAACTCAATATCATAAGTATTATGGTGTGGTTCTTCAATACTTCCTACCCTACGAGGATCCCAAGTTGAGATACAGTAGTCCAAACTCTTTTTTACTTTTGGATACATAGAGATAAGGAACTCATTATCACCTGAAATTCTCCACTCACGATATACTTTCATTATACCTCCCAATTGCCCGTCAGCAGCTGAGTGAAAGTCGTGCCGGGTAGGACGAATCGGTAAATTGGCACGAAACACTTGATGGCCTTTCAAATCTTGCCCTTCTTCAAATTCTGTATGCCTTAACGAACGTTCCAAGGAAGGAAATAAGTGTGGAATAGCTTGTGCATAATTCCAGACATGAGTACATGAGCCATGACACGAGCCCCAATTATCGGCACATCCTTCCCAAGTCCATAAGCGTCCGTCATATTGCCGCATCACTGTTGGAGACTTTAAAATACTTAAGTTAGCAGAAACAGCTTCAATCACTTCAGGCGGTAAGGTAGAACGATAAAAAGAGTCTGTGAACCTTTCCGTCTGATTGCGCAAAATCTTATAATGAGACAGAAAATAATCAATAACCTCATTCACTCCTGTAAAGCGGCTACTATACCAAGGTTTATAATTACCCTTATCTGCCTTTTCTACAGCTAGTCTTGCGGAGTCGACATTATTGTCATTCCAGTCTTCCGGTTCCTCTCCAAGCCTTAAAGTCGAGTTAGGAACATACCATGCCGTATAAATTCTGATTGTTTTCTTTTCCCCTGGCATCAATGTTACCGGGACAAACATAGAAGCTCCTGGTGCACCTTTCTCTATTGCTGGAGATTGTGGCATTAAACCTGTCTCAATAGCGTTCCAAACCATCGTAAGACTATCAAACCATCCTCCACGAAACCAACAATAATTGATCTTTAAAGAATCCTGATCCGTAAAGATAGCAAAATCACCCTGCAAATGAGGCTCCGTTTCTGTACCTGACTGTGAAAGGATAAACCCATGAGGCATCGTTTTTATAGCATCCAATCCTTTACCCCAACTCAGAAAGTTACGAGCATGGTAGGAGAAAATAGTTTCCTGAACCTCTTTACTAGTATTCTCTAAACTATATTCCAATCCTCCTACCGGTAAACTGGAATTATCCGGATCACCCGGAATAAAAGGACTCCACCCCAAAATGGTTACCTTAACGGGGATATCTTTATCTGTTAATGAAACCTTGGCAAACGGAAAACGTGCTTCAAATTCGACTGTATCAAAACGGGGAAGTCCTAATATTGATCCCATACTACCTCCTGTTCCGTAATTGGGCATTCCAAATTTTCTCCAATCAGATACAGGTCCTTCAAGTACCTTAGCCCCATTACATACCCCCTTCACATACAGAACAGCAAACATTCCCGGTTCATGAAAAACTTCCGGTCGATGCCATACTGACATATGAGATATATAGCCTGTTCCTTCCAAACAATACATACCTGTACCAATTCCCCCTATAGGAAAAGCGATTCGATTATTATATTTCCCACTATAAAAACTATTGTATATACGGTTCCTTTCGTTGTCGATCTCATTTGCCGACACCCATCTATTGGAAATAGCCAGAATTGAAATCATAAACAAAAGAGAATACTTTAACTTTTCCATAAAAAGAGTTTTAAAGCATTATTCAACTACTATTATTGGAATATCCAGAAGAAATGCCAGTTTCTTCAGTTCAGAGACTTTATGTCCAATGCCAATCGCACAATGATGTGAAGGTCCCGCTTTACTCCATTGATCCATAAACCGACGAGCACCACACGGAAAGCGATAACGACTATTTGTATTGCCAATATGTAGAGTTTCTCCTTGTACAGCCTCCCCCTCAGCAGCAAGTAGAAAGACTCCGTCTCTTCCCTCACATACCGACAAAAGTGTAACATCACCTGGTTTAACACTCATCTGGATGGACAGACCTTTACCCGGTTTACCGTGATATAATGGAAGAGGCACTAATTTCACTTTCTCTTCGGCGATTGCAAAATGTGCCGGGCCATCATGTCCTAGTAATACAATATCATCCTTAAAATCCATTGCATAAAATTCAGAGAAAGAACCACCAGCTTTTAATAGTGACATAATTTTCATCGCCTGTGCATTTTTCACTTCACATTCTCCGGCAACAGGTATTCCATATCCCGTCAACAACGTATTACCTGCAATAACAGAAGTTACAATATTCTCATAATCATTCCCACAGAATCCTTCGTAATAATAAGCCATCGCTCCCAGTTGATGCACATTCACTAATTTATCCAAAGCCACAGAAGTACGTGCAGCCCTCACTAGCTCCTCCGAACTACATGATGCTTCCACATTAAACTTATCATAAAATTCGTCCAGTTTTCGCTTCAGTTTCCCATCGCTAACTTCCTCTCTATAAGCTTTTAGCTCACACATCTCTAGTAACTCTATATGAGTACCAAACACTGCACTCTGCTTCATAAGATCAGTATATACATCTAGCATACCACAATAGTAATGCCCCAAAACTCCCAAACGGCTTGTGCGCATTCCATACATTACACGTACAGCGTCAACCCAAGAGGCTATTTCCTCCCATACATAATCTTCTGATAAATACCCGGTGATAATATCATATCGCACACCGGCTCTATTGAAAACACTCGCAAACTCTGGAACAGAACATGCCTGACAATGTGCCAACCATTCACCTGTCATTCTTCCTCTATCCCCCATTGAATTGAGTTTTTGATAATCTATTGCTGATGCAGGCTGTATATTTAATATAATAATAGGCTTGCCTACTTGTTGAGCTACAGGTAGTATCGTAGAAGAAAGAGCATAAGTAGAAATAAACAGAAAAACCAATTCTACATCAGCTTGTTTTAATTGTAGGGCACATTCATTAGCTTTTAGAGGCGAATCCACCATCCCCGTATTGATAACTTGTACGTCCATTGCCTCTATTTTGACGGCTATTTCATCCTGATAAGTTAACAGACGGGGAAGGAGCCCTTCAAATTGTCCCCAATAAGTATCCAATCCGACTCCTAAAAGTCCCACTCTTACTTTTTGTTGTATCATAGCATTATTCATTTTTTAATTATGATACAAACTTAGTCATCTTAAAAGAGAAAGACTTTCGATAATTGCCAGAACACTATCATTATTTGATACGAAAATCTTCTCGATATTCTATAGGTGATTTTCCTGTTTGTTTCTTGAATCGGGCAGAGAAATAAGCCGGAGATTCAAAATCTAGCCTATATGCTATCTCTTTTACCGGAATAGTAGTAGTGGTCAACAACTCTATGGCTTTCTGTATTTTCAGATTTTGGAAATATTGCACAGGTGCATAATTCTTCTGTTCCTTAAACAACTTTCGAAAAAGAGAATATCCCATACCTGCTTTTTTGGCAATCTCTTGCATAGAAACTGGTTGATCTATCAATTCCTTCATGAGCACACAAGCATAATCTATTTTAGAAGAGAAATCATCATTCTCTACCTGCAGGTTCTTATCGATACTACACATTAGTGCCACCAGATAGGTCACCAATCCACTCAATACGCGTTGATATAAAGTAGGTTCTTCGTTAGCAACATCAATAGCTTTTCTGAATAAAGAAACGATCTCATCATTGATACCGACCTTAAATACAGGACTTTCTTTCGAACAATACTCATTCGTCATCCAGCTATCAACTTCCTGACCGCAAAAGCCGATCCAATAATGACTCCAACCTGTTTGATAATTAGGATAATAGGTATGCCATTCGCCCGGAAAGAGAACAAAAATCATACCTCGCTTGATAGTAAATACACCCCCACTTCTTGTTTCAAGCACCCCTTCTCCCTCTGTAATATAAATCAGTTGATACTCCGTCAGTATACGTCCTTTATCCGGATTAAAATAATAACCGGCAGAATGATTCAAAGTCGGATAGGAAGTATTTGGGGGAATCTCTTCAAAGCCGACTGAAGAAATGTTCCGGTCTGGTCCCAAACTATTATTATTCACGAAATATTTAATGGACATGCGTTCCATAGCAACTAGTATTTAGAAAAAGTAGGGCGGAAAGTTATCAAGAAAATCCTAAAACTGCAAGAAAGAAAGAAAAAACATGGTTTTCCAATACTTCTTTTTCATAGTAGATCTCTTCCAATAGCATTCTTCCACTCCTACGCCATGTCCTTCTATTGTAAGATAACATATAAAGATACACACTCTTTCTTTATATCAGATTCATATTAATCTATATAAATAGATATCCCCACATGTACGACTGAAACGTATTATTTATATATGTTATTGCATTTATGTTAGTAGTTTATAGGCCAATACACTGCATAACGTTCAAAATGTACTTTATAAAACGGTTCTACAACTACATTATCAAATTCCTTCAAATCAATTTTAAATTTTAATGTATCTGTAGAAATTGATTTCACATAAGCAGGAATCTGCTTAAGTGGCATCCTAAATACTGGAATCTTGTTCAAATCGATCTTATTCATTGCCGTATTGTTCATCTTTCCCCAAAAAGTAGTAGGTAAATTCTCAGTTCCCATGCGCCCGGCAAGTACGTATGGACCATATAGCAATGCAGCATAACGGTCAGAACCCATCAAACTTTCGACATACACATGCATCGGAAGTTGCAATATGATTTTATTCTTTCGTCCCCAAGCTCTGTTAACCACCCAATATCCATCCTTATCAAGGATAGAATATTCTACTTTTCCATTAATAATGAAAGTTGCTTTATCCACCCAATCCGGTTTACGAATACGAAGTATCAATTCTTGCTTTTTCTTTAAATTCAGCATAAAGTTCACTTGCTCCGATTCAGGAAGTCGGTTTTGCTGAACAAGTTCTATTCCTTTTTCTTTCCAGGAAAGAATCGAAGGTATAAACAAATTGACTCTAATATCAGGATCTCCATCAATAATTTTCTTTGGATGACTATAAATAAACTTGCCAAGTTTTGCCGGACTCTCTAGACCTGTATGTCCACAGCACCAGAAAGAACTGTCACGTGAAGCATAAATTCTATAATGTCCCGGACGCATAGAGGTGAAATAGCAACACATGCCCTTTTCCGGATCGTAGGCTGACAAAATATGATTAAACAATACCCGCTCATAATAACTTGCTTTGGCTGCATCAGGATACTGACAAAAAAGAGATTCAGTCAAGCGTAGCATATTCACAGAGTTACAAGTTTCCGGACCTCCTACCAAAAGTAGCCGATCGGCGAACTCCTCTTTCGGAAAAAAATGTTCCCCAGTACTGTTTCCCCCTATTACCCATGTATGATTCTGAGTTACAATATTCCAAAAATTAGTTGCTGCTGTCAGGAAACGTTGATCACCCGTAAACTGATAATACTTATGAAATCCCGTAAACTTTGGAATCTGCGTGTTAGCATGCCATCCAAAAAGAATATCCTTCCCCTCAGACAGAGGGCCCCACATCGCATGGTCGTTCAACCGACACGCCCAATCAAGAAAACGCTTCTCTCCGGTTAGTTCATAAGCCTCCACATAAGATTCATTGATAGAGCCATGTTCGCAGATAAGCAACCGCTGAATCTGATCATCTGTCAGTTTGTCCAACACTTGATATCCAAACCAATCAGCCAATCGGATTAATATAGGTAATGCCTCTTCCATTTGACATTGCGTATAGGCAGCAGAAAGCCCAAGAAGCATTTTATTAATCAGATAAACCGGAGCCCATGCACCGTTTACTGTAGGATTATTTGTTTTTATCTTTCCAGAAGCAACTTCAGCAAATAGCTTTCTACCACCTTTGAGCCCTAGTAAGAAACCATCCTTCCCTGCTTTTTGGCATAGTTCAAGTTCTTTCAGTACATACTTTAAACGTTTTAATAACCTTTTATCATCGGTTGACTGATACATCATAGAGACAGAAGAAAGATAGAATCCTAAAAAACCTCCGCGCAAAGGTCCGGCACCCCATACATCTTGTGATTCCCAACCTGCATAGGGTGCAGCTTTTGAAGGTAATCCTGCCTCTATTCGATAAAAATGCAATAATGAATCAGGATTCAACCATAGAAGATATTCCTTTCCTTTTCGTTGTAAATCAAGAAAAGGACTGTCCAGCAAACGTACTTCTCTTAATGGAAAATAAGATTCAAAAGTGACATCTGCAGGTTTACTCCCTCCATGTGACGCAGATACAACAGGCTCAAATGATCCAATAAGCAATAATAAGCTCAAAAGAACTTTTATAGATGTCTTTGTCAATACACCTTTGCGCATAAATATATCAATTATTTTAATTCTATCTTCTTTGCAAAAACTAATCGGACAGGGCCTATCAAACCCGATTCCAGCAAAGGTGAGTCTTTCCGATAATGTTTCCAGGTAGTGAATGCTACTCTTCCCCCTTCCGGCTTATTCACACCATTCTTATACCAATCCGGTAATTTTTTGATAGCACCACGACTTAATGCGGCAATACCATTTATACCACCTCCAGGTACATATTCATTCTCTTCCGGTAGTTGTTCATCACCAATCAAACGATTAGTCCACTGATTGGTTACTTTTATTTCCAATGTATTTTTGCCCGGCTTTAATACATCAGTAACATCAACCGAATACGGACGAGCCCACAAAATCCCTTTATTCACTCCATTGACAATCACTTCTGCCATCACCTCTACCGCTCCCAAATCAAGAAAGACAACTTTTTCATCAGACAACATAGAAGTCTTTATAACAAAGTCCGTCATATAGGTAGCTGTACCTGAGAAATACTTAACTCCTTCGTCTTTGTGTTTATGCAGAGAAAATAGTTTAGGCAGAGTAATCTTCTCTGGTGCCCCACAATCATCAGGAAAAGTAATCTCCCATTTCTGATTGAGCATTACGGGAGTTCCAACTTTTTCAACCTTTATTTTCTTCTTTACACCATCCGATGTTATAAAATCATAGTTTCCATCATGCCAAGCCAGCAGAAAACGATTATCTGCGTAAGGCACCCAATTCAAGGCTCGTTCATCTGCCTTTTTTACATATCCTTCAGCTGCCAAACGGGAAATTTCCTTGTTCGATAACACCCTCTGAAATAATACCGGAACAGACATATCTCCATTATAATAAGAGGCTCCTTCTTTCAAAGTAGTAGGATTCAACCCCGGATGAATTGTCTCCAGAGATCTCGTTTTATAAGCTACATACTCACCATTTATATAAATATGCGGAGCACCCTCTTTATATACCAAGCAAATATGGCTCCACCCGGAAATCGGCTTCTCTACTGCCATCTTAAACTCAGGGTATCCTTTTGCATTCTCCCACACAGCAACTCCGTTTCTACCTATAGCCATTCCACAAGTAGCATGTCCTGTGCCATATAGCAATTCCCCATGCGACGGATAGATAGCATAATATTCTGTCCAGGGATATGATATATATCCCATTGGATTATCCGTATTCAACATAGCATCCGATTCCGGTTTTACCCATAATGATATCGAGAAATCATCTTTTACACCAAAATATTTAGCCTGTTCCTGCTCTTCGACAGAAACAACTGAAGCATCCACCAGACACTCACTATCTTTATAAATAGAACGAATAGCTGTCTGTTCAGGAAGATCTGAACGAAATACAACAAAAACAGAACCGTATTCATCCAACTGGATAGGAACAGAGGTCATTCCTTCATTTTTCTGATATACCAAAGCACGTGACCTTTCGCCTGTTAGAGGATTCCAGAATTCCGGAACTTTTCCTTCTACACGAAAGTTACAAATTATGTCTTCCGGAGTCCGTCTCTGATTAGTTACAAAGTAGACATCTGTGTCTCCTATTTGCCTATGAATATACCGTATCGGAGCACTATTCGGATTATCTCCAACTTCAAAGTCTGGTTTTAGCTGAATCTGCCTGAATACCTGATTCAAATTCAAAGAAGCCTCCCAGAACACTCTACCTTTTCCAACATTACGGTCTATCATTGCAGTCGTATTCTTTCCCCATAATTCATTACAAAGTTGTTCAAATTCTTTTTCCTCTGCAATAGAATAAGACTGAAATCCCACAGTCTGATGAGGACGGGCACCAACAATAACCAAGCCCTGCTCTACCATCTCCCGAAGTTTCCTCAACAAACCCAATGTAATATACGACTGTTCTTGTAGAACAAGAATGCGATAACTCATCCCATCCGGAAGTCTTAACCGTCCCTGTTCTATCCATGCTCTATTCAGCAAGGTTTCCGTATTCATCAGATCATAGTCATATCCTTCCGGTGGCTCCGGGTTCAATTCATTCCGGTGTACTTTAGTATAGCCCACAACATTATCCCCCGTAAAGTATGCCAGGTCAGCAACAAATAAGCCTTCTTGCAAGAGAGTTTGACAACGATTTAGATAGTCCATCCAAGCGCGCGCCGGTTCCCACCAGGTGTTCGTCCGGTCGAAGTGTATTCCCCAAGGTCCTAAAGTCATAGCAGGAACAGCATTTGAATGAGGCTGCATTGCGTAACGATGAACTACCATCCGGTTAATTCCCTCTGTAAACGCCTTATCACCGACAGCCTTCAATGCAAACGGATATTCCTGCCATCGCCCCGATTCCGGCTCGGAAGTATAGGCCTCGGCACCTACTATTTTCTGTCCATTGATATGGGCAATAGAAGATGCCAGTTTAGCAGTACGACGCATCATCAGATTATTTTGGAAAATAGCGGATAGCCCATTCCAAAACTCTCCCATCACTCCATCCACTCGCGAACCTATCTGTAATTCTTCCATTGGTCCGCGATCATAAGGCTCACAATACGATACCAAACCATATTGATTACATAAACTCCTGAACTCACCATAATAGTTATCAGCCAGCAAATCAGCCTGTATACGACGAATATCCCATAAAAAGCGTTCTGTTATCTCTTTACTTCCTACAATTTTACCAGTCATAGCCGGCAAATATCTAATCAAATCGTATCCGGTTCTCTCACAGAATTCATCCTCAAATCCCGATGTCCAGTTCTGCATACCGACCTCCCAACTATCTATTTCCAGACCGATCTGAATTTGATGAACATAAGGTTTGATTAATGGATATAACAGGTCCATCATCTTATTAAAATGAAGTTGAATAGCCTGCTTACTAAATTTATCACATTCAAGTCCCACACCTGTATCCGGAGCCGCACAATTCTTTCTTCCCGTAGAAGTATGTCCCAAACGAATGATCGTCCAATTTCCCGAAGGTGCTTCCCAACTCAAACATCCGTTTGAATCAACCTGTTTAGTTAAATCAATCACATCCTCCGGATGAATAACTTGTTCTTTATCATACTCCCGTATATCAATCAGACCTTTATGATTGAAAACACTATTATTTAGTAATTGCCAATCAGAAAAACCTATTGGCTTCCCATTCCTAAAAGAAGGAAAAGCCAATATAGCCACATCTTTATAATATCCTAACTCCATGGCAGGCTGAGGCAACAAAGTATCTATCTGCTCTCCTCCCACCACTTCTATCTCACTCCAAGTTAATTTCTGCATTGAATATTCAGGAGTAATCCAAGGTCCTCCACTCGATGACCATCCCGGACAATTATGCATCACATAATCGATCCCCAAACGAGCAGCTTCTTTTACGGCATGTGCTTTTAACTCTGACCATTCCGAACTCAAATAAGTAACAGCCCCCTTCGGAATACCTGTGCCTCCTTCTAAATTAAAGACACCTCCTACTCCGATACGATGCATAGCCTCTAAGTCTTTGGTAATACCTTCCTTTGTTATATTTCCATTCATCCAGAACCAATATGTATAAGGACGGGCAGTCGAAGAAAGCTCAGTAAAGTCTTTTTCAAGATCAACCATTGATTTAGCTTTCACTAAATGAGTAGTCCCCGAAGGTAAAGGTAGTTTTTCGCCTACCGAGACAGGTTTACCGAAACAAGGAACACCAGATGCATCAAAAGTGAACTTCTGTAGACGGATATCACGTTTCCAACCAGGTGTTTTCTCTCTTTTTGAATGATAACAGATATAATATTCCCTATCATCAGGTGAAGTTGTAAAGCTAGCATGTCCAACTCCAAGCACTTGATTAGTTCCCTCAAATACCGGCTTCTCACTCTTAATCCAACTCTCTGGATCTAAGAGGTCTGCATCCGAATCTTTCAGACGCAAATAAGATAGTTTATATGTATCCAGCCACGACTGACCACACGAATAAACAATAAATACATCTTTCTCATGCTTCAATATTTGCGGTCCCTCATTCAATGGCAGTTCTCCCTGTTCATAATAACGATCCGGTGAAGATATTTTCACTCTTCCGGAGGCCATAGTCCAAGGATTTACCATTTTGGCTATGTAAAGGTGTTGCTGAGTTTTGTCAGTTAACTCATTACCTTCCCAACCAGACCAAACTGCATATAGTTGTCCTTTATGATCCAACAAAGTCATATCAATCGCCCATCGATTATTTTCCCAATCCCCTAGAGCATCACCTGTAAACAGCATTCCTTTATCAACATACTTCCCCATTGCATCTGATGTAACGGATTCCAACACACCTGCTTTCTGATGAATGAAAGGAGGACCACTATATCCTGCGGCATAATAGATATACCATTTACCTTTCCAGAAATGAAGTTCAGGCGCCCAAACACAAGTTGAGTTCCATTGTCCTTTCTCTGGTACCTTCCATACACACACTGGAGGATTTATCTTATGAAGGTCACGCGAACGAGATACCCCTATACCACCCGGGACCCCACTACAATAATAATACCATCCTTCATGCTTTATCACCCAAGGATCAGCACCCGAAGATAGAATCGGATTTGTATAATAACCATCATGTTCTTGTCCATAGACCATCGTCGAACAGATAATCATTATTATCCAAAAAGATAATCTTTGTATCATTTAAAATAAGATTTTCAATTCAGCTTTTCTTTTAAAATATCTCTTTTATAGCGCACTAAGGCCTCAACATAATAATAATCGGCATAGGTTAATGGTACATCAACTTCTGCCTTACCTGGATTATTACCTACAGAATGCTTTAGGATAAAATTACAATTTGTGCCAGGCTCCGCCAAATATTCCGGCGAAGAAAGGGTTTTCAACTGTGTTTCTGCAACAGAGAGACATTGCTTCGAAAAATCCCCTTCTGTATACAGACTGAGTTCAATAAAAGCAGAAGCCATCAATGCACCAGCAGAGGCATCGCGAAGTTCATTAGGAATATTAGGAGCATCAAAATCCCAATATGGAATCTTATCTTCAGGCAGACGGGGATGATTTATTATGAATTTAGCAACATTGATGGCATGCCGCAAATACTTCTCCTGCCCTGTTTCACGATACATCATAGTATAGCCATACAATGCCCAACCTTGCCCACGCGCCCAACATGACTCATGTGCATATCCCTGACAAGTATTCTTCTTTTCCGGTAAACCGGAAATAGTATCATAAGAAATTACATGATATGAGCTATAATCTGATCGGAAATGATATTTCATCGTCACATCCGCATGTGACTTAGCTATTTCTTCAAATTTAGGATTATCAGAGTTCTTAGAAGCCCACATTAACATCTCCAGATTCATCAAATTATCAATAATTACCGGATACTCCCACACCTTCTGATTCCAGTCCCAAGAACGGATGCAACCCACCTGTGGACGAAAACGGGTACTCAACGATTCAGCCCCCTGCAATAAAGTCTTTCTATAATCATCATTACCTGTCAAGCGTAATCCATTACCAAAGCTACAATACAACATAAATCCCACATCATGATTATCAGTAGTATATTTCTGGTTTTCTATCCGTTTTGTATAGTTCTCAGCATACATTTTCAAAGAATCATTGCCATTCACCTCGTACAGATACCATAATACACCGGGGAAAAAGCCACTTGTCCACCAATTGGATTTTGATGTCATCAACTTACCATCCTTGCCAATTGTACGAGGTAGTTTTCCTTCTTCATTCAATAAATCCTCAGCCATAAGCTTTGACTGTACAGTTGCCGTTTGTAAACTGTTATTCACGAGAGTACTCATTTCGCTTTTCGGAGTTGAACAACTACAAACTGTCAAAAGCAAAAGAGATGCAATGATAGATGAACTTACTTTCATTTATATATTCTTTTAAATTATTTCTATAATTGAGATTTCCTGGTCTTAATCTGAGCCTCAAGTTTATCTCTTTCTCTACTCAAATATGGGCAATGCACCTTGTTTTCATTCTCCGATGCATCCAATTGGCGATCAAATATCATCCGGGCTACAACCGAATCTCCTTGCAGCCAAATAGTGCTACTATATTGCTCCGAAACAATATTATACCCACCTTTCCACTGAATAAAGGCGTATTGTTTTGTCTTTTTCCCACTGTCTTGCAAAATAGGCACAAAACTCTTTCCCTGTAATTGGTCCTTAGGCATTGGCACTCCACACAACTCGCACAAAGTTGGATAAATATCGACAAATTCTACAATTCCTTTTGCTTTGCCACCTCTACAATGAGGAACACGAACAATCAACGGAGCACGAGTTGCATGATTCATTAGATTATGTTTTCCCCAGAATCCATGTTCCCCTAAATGCCAACCATGGTCACCTAATATTACCACTATTGTGTTCTCAGACAGTCCCAAACGATCAAGTTCGTCAAGTACCAGACCAATCTGTGCATCAATATAACTCACACATGCATAATAGCCATGCTTAGCTTCTCGCTGGAAAGTCTCATCTTTAGTTGTAACAAATTTCCCATACCCACGAATTTCACCGGAAGAAGTAACCTGTTTAGGTAAAGCTTTCGGTCTATAAGGATTTTGGGCGAGGTGTATTTCTTCTCGCCGATATAAATCCCAGTATTTTTTGGGAGCATTGAAAGGCAAATGCGGTTTCCAAAAACCGCATGCAAGAAAAAACGGTTTTTCCTTTTTATGCAAACGCCTTAAATCCGCAATTGTCTTTTGCGCCACTCTACCGTCTATGTAAGTTGTATCAGCAACATCAGCCGACTCACAGAAAGGACCTCGTAAAGTTTTAGGATGAACATAACGGGAAGACTCTTCATTCTGCCATAATTCCCACTTGTTATATTCAGCCCAATCCTTACCATATCCATCAGGATGCACTCTCCATGGAGCTTCCGACCAACTATCAGCATGATCCGTTATATTATGAAATACTTTTCCATTAGAAACGACATAATATCCGTTCTTCTTAAAGCATTCCGGAAGTGAAAGAGCCTCCGGACAATCTTTCTCCGCACTGGCATCAAACGCAGTAAAACGATTCGGGTAACGAGGATACATTCCTGTAAACAGACTTGCCCTGGAAGCCCCGCTTACAGGAATGTTACAATATGCATTCTGAAAGACCGTAGCTTGCTTTGCCAAGCTATCCAGACGGGGAGTCACAATATCTTCTATTCCATAACATCCCAATTCAGGACGCATATCATCGGCAATAATAAGCAAAACATTCATCTTATTATTCTGTCCATGGAGATGAACAGAAGACGACAAAACAATCACACTTACAAAACAAAAAGGTTGAGTGTATTTCATAGCCACATCCTCCAGAATACTAAAACTATATCATTTAAAGTTTACCCCTTCGAAAGAGAATTTATTTTTAACATCATTCTTATATTCCTTCAGATAGGGAGAATAGGTTTTTACTCTGACTTGCTGTTTCTTCACGTCTATATCCACAATACGCAAGAAACCGGTTTGCCCTCTGTTCGTCCCTTTCACTCCATCTTGAAAATTGGCTAACATCTGATACACTTTATTACCATGATCACCTATACTGACTAAGGTCCCAACACCGCTATTCAGTACATGCCCACTGAATACAAAAAGAATATTAGGATATTTACTAACCAACTTATCCCACATTTGCTCACCGTTATTCACCGCATTTTCACCGGTATCTTTGCCTAAACCGTATTTCTGCGGCAGCCAACGATCGCCTTCTCCCATACGTGTATCATCCGAGTACATATATGCATGCGTATTGATAATCACCTTATGATGCGGATGTTTCTTCACAATCTCACTTGCCCAGTCAAGCACACTATTACGAGGTCCAAATTCCAAACAAAGAATCAGCCATTTCAATCCGGCTGCCTTGAAAGTATACCACACATTATCCATTTTCCCTTCTTCAAATGCACCACCGAAATTTCTCTTCTTACTGTATTTATCATAAGGAAAATATCGATTGAAGAGTTCCGAATCTCTTTTATTCGAATTTTTACCTAAATCGTGATTTCCCATTACAAAAGCATAAGGAACTTGGTTGTCCATAGTATTCAAAGCGGCAGCTGCAACCTCCCACTCCTTATCGACATTGTGATCAGTCATGTCCCCCTGTTGCAAAACAAAGTCAATACTATCTGCATGATCTATTGCCCATTGAGTTTGCGATTTTAAAATATCGGGATAAAGCCGTGAATAAGTTTGTATATCCGGCAACAAAACCAGTCTGACCTGTTTTTGTGTTTTACAACCCGAGAAAATAAAAACTGCCGTAGTCAATAAAGCTATCCATTTCATTTGTTTTTTCATCTGTTTCTACTTTTTATTCAACTTTCTCAGAAGTTTATTTAGTTATATCTACTTTCTTTTCAATACTTCCCTAAAACTTAATCCTAGTTTTTAATAGAACCGTCCTTCTTTATATCTCGGCTCCCACTCCATATTTTGACTGAGGACCATTCTTCAGGTTTGGCCGTCCAAAACTCATCATCCGCTTGCAAACCTAAAGGTAGAAAAATAAACGTACACAGATAATTGCTGCCTGTGGATACATATCTATCGGCTATCTCCGGTTGATGTCCACAGAATCCCAGGTTCAACCATCCGTCTTTATCAAATGTTCCCTTAATTAACTGTCTTTTCATCACCTTAGTCAATGCACAGCGTACCTGTGCTGGTTTGATATGTTCCGGTAATAATTTCATCCAGGAAACTTGAGCTAATACCTGAAAAGCCCCAAAACGATATCCCATCGACCTGCCCAACACAGGATAAGTACCTTCCGGAGAGATCATCTTTTCTTGTTGATCGGCATAACGGATCAATCGTTGTAACTGTACATCATAAAAATCGGCTCCTTCAACTTCATGCTTCTTCATAATTGACAATACATCTATCAACATAGGCTGGATCACATAACTATTATAATAATCCAGATGGAAGTTGCGTCCGTCACCATACCAGCCATCTCCTTTGTACCATTCTTTATGTCTTTTTAATGCATAATGAATCGGTTTCAATTCACATTCACCTGTAAATTCCAATAGAGCAGCCTCAATTGTAGCAGAAAACATCAACCAGTTAGATTCCGAGGCTTTGATTCTACGGGAAGCTTTCAGTTCTTTGATAATTCTCTCCTGAGTCACTTTATCCAACTTCGGCCAAATCTGATCCTTCGAACGTAATAACCCCTGTGCAAAAAAAGCCGCATCTACCAATGGTTGTCCACCAGGTCCATCAAAACGCATATAATCCGGAGAATCCGGATTCACAGCATTGGATATAGATTTCACCACCAGGTCAGTATATTTAGCACGGAGTTGTCCTTCTTTCGTGCCATCAGGAGGTAAGTTTAACCAAGCAGAAATGCCATTAAAGGAACGCCCTAAAGCTTCCAAATGTGTTACATTCTTTCTGGTATTGCCATTATTCAATCCATCAAAGGTTTCAACAGGCATGTTCTTTCTCAGAGTATTCTGACTCAAGTTTGTATAAAGAGGATCAATGATTTTAATCATTGTCTTCACCCAGTACTCACGGTCCTTACCCGGTTTTGCCTGAGCAAAACCGGTAAACAATAGCTGGACCAAACATAATAATATTACTACTTTACGCATTCTTTCTATCCTCTTTATTTAATTTCAAATTCATCCGATTCACTATAGAAATAATCGATAGCAGTTTCTTCCGGCAAATAAACAGAACGATAAATAATACGATTGCCTGCAAAATCATCTATCTTAATCTGCGTCTCGGGTGTTTTCAGAATCACCGTTTTATCCCCTCCATCAACACTCATATAAGTAATTTCAGAACCAAAGAAAGTCGGTTCAAGCGAAGCTGCAAAAGTAATGGTCAACACATCGTTTTTAAAAACTGCCGTCTTTACTTTTGTATTAAACAACAACTTCTCATAAACATCACCATATACAGTACAAGGAACTTCTGACATAATAGAAGAATTACCATGAGTATCATATGTGCAAACTTCAAAGACATACGAACCCTCCGCCAAATCCTTCACTATAACCTGTGTTAGACCAGCCTTATCAGTTAATTGTAATTCAGTGGATCTCGTTCTGTTTTCCCAGAAGATTTTAGCTGTTTTAGCACGTGGATCAAGCAACTTCTGCCACTCAAGCATAGCTCGGTTACGTCCGGCATACGCTTTCAACGAATCCACTTTTCCTATATAAACAATAGGTCCTTCTTCAATAAACTCTTTATATGTTGCATCCATGCCATCACAAGACGCCAAAGTACCTATAAATAAAAATACAAGAGCAAAATTCTTAAATAGTCTCATAGCATTATTTCTTTTTACTTATTACTAATTATGCTTTGCACCGAAGAATGTTAGTTCGTGAAGATGCATGTAGCGTGTATTTCCCCAAGTGTCATTCGTCCTGAAACGAATGTAACGAACAGCAGGAGCATTATCCGGAATAATAAAATTCTCACCATTCTTTGCAGCTTCCTGATCTTCAGCTGTTAGAGCATCATTAACACCACCACCTGAAGGTTTCACTGATTCATATTCTGATAGCAATACCCACGAATCATCAAAGCTTCCATCCGGATTCGGACTAGTACTTCCCCAAATTTCAAAATGTTTCGGATGACCAGCCTTGAACGTATTGCCATATTTACCCGGATAATAACGTGAAACCATCACAAAACGACTTAATTTATAATTCTCTCCCATATCAAAAGTAAACCATTGAGGCATTACCGTTGTCGTCTTAGTCTGAAAACAAGGGTCTGCATCTGTTATTCCATCCCAAAGTCGTGTCATATCATTCCCTTTTGTGACCTCATTCCATGAATGGCATTCATAAGAGTCGGTCGGTAAAGCCATCTTTCTGAACAAAGACTTATCACATTGTTCTTCATAGAGAGGAGTTTCAGTTACATACAATGTATCCGAAAGATGCCCCCATCTATCTCTGACAAATATACCAAAATCTGTAGTAACAGCATCAAGACCACGTACATAAAAATCTCCACCTTTAGCTTCAGTATAATGCATATATACCTGTGTCCAAATACCCTCTGCTTGTTTTTTTATAACGCCCAGTCCAAGCTTCGCTTTTTCCGGATTATCAAAATTCACTCTGATACCGCCAAATGTTTCGGCTGAAACCAATGTTCCACGAACTTTCTGATAAGGAGGTGTATCAGGATTCACTTTCACGACTAACGGAGAAGACACAACCTCACCATAACTAACAGAATAAAGCTCAATATCATATTCCCCCTTAGTCGGGAAACCTTCCACTACCAAAGAATCTGTGTAGAAAGAAGCATTAACTGTGCGGACCATGTTATCAACCTTATAACTGGCCCGAACATATTTCAGATTCTGATCATCCGGTAAGTCATAATAGATAATTGCCGCACCAGGCAGATTCTTTACCGTTGCGTTCAACACCTGTGCCGGAGGCATTGTACTTCCTGTCGGTTCGTTCAAATCAGCATTATCAGCACAAGCAGCTAAAGCCACTCCTATATAAAGCAAACCATATTTATATAATTTCTTCTTCATAACGTCTTAAATTTAAAGTTTACCACCCATAATTCTGTACTAGATTTTTATTCGAATATAATTCCTTATCTAATATCGGCCAGAAATAGTTTCTTATTCTGAATTCTTGAGCATAAATCAATTGTTCTGTATAGTAATCCTCATTTGTGCTATATTGAGTATTCCATCCTGTAATAGGCTTATTTTGTTCCTGATATGCCAACTTCCATCGACGCAAATCCCAGAACCTCTGAGCTTCAAAGGCTAACTCAATACCCCGTTCTTGTTGGATAATCTCACGTCTGCCGTCTACTGTTTCATATTTCTTGTTATTCGTGTATGTATCCCAACTCTCTTCTACTCCTTCCAAACCTGCTCTTTCTCTGATCAAGTCGACCCAGGTCAGAACATCTGTTTTAGAAGCACCACTCTCATTCAAAGCCTCGGCATACAACAAGTATAAGTTTCCTAATCTCATCACAGGAAATGGATAAGTAATCTTGGTAAACCCACTAGTCTGTCCTACAACACTTTTAAAGTGAACTAGTTTTTTAGGCCATATACCAGTTTCATTCCATGAGTTTGATATCTGATTAGCAGCAGACTGTCCTTGCTTACATTGTACATAAATCGGCTTCGTTTCATCCGTTACACCCTGACCGAACCAAACTGCACCGTCAAATCCTAAACTTGCATAGTAGCGAACTTCTCTGTCAAAATTGATATTGGCTGTTGTATATCCTTCTTTTATAAAGTATTTATCATCAGATGTTGCCTTTCTCAATTCTAAGCGATCATCATAGTTCCAGGTTTTATCTTCCGTGATAGGTACTCCATTTTTTGTGTAGAATAAATCAGCTATTTTCAGAGGAACAGCCAGATTACCACCAACACTTGCATTCCCTTCTTTTCCTGGTTCCAAACCGCGTGGAATCGCATGATCCTGCAATTGACCGATAATACTATTTGAATTAGCCCAGATAATTTCCTGATTCCATTTCTCTGTTACAATATTACGGATATTCATTTTTGCCCGTGTCTGATCAGATATAGTGTACTCAAGAGAAGTATATTTATATAAATCATGTCCCTGAGCCTTTAAAAATTCAATAGCTTGTTTACATGCTTCTGCTGCATCTATCCAACGTTGCTTCTTATCTTGTTCCGATTTGTTAGGATTAAATATCTCAATGCCCCTTGAATCGGTATATCCTTTATAATCTGCATTTCCATTAAATAAAGGACTGGCAGCAGTTACCATCACCTCTGCTCTTATAGCCATTGCAATTCCTTGAGTAATTCGTCCCAGTTCTTCCGCCTCATTCATTATCTTATCTGGCAAATGGTTGCTGTCGATAATTTCAGTCAATGTGTTAATCACATAATCAAAACATTCATCTATTGTATTTCTAAAGACTTTTACCTCTTCTTCACCAGCATTCACCGGAATATTCTGGTCCATAATAGGAATCGGACCATACATTCTGATCAACCAATAATGATAGTAGGCTTTCAGAAAACGTACTTCTGCTGCCCAACGATCCTTTTCAGCCTGTGTCATATCAGGCACCTTCTGGATATTCTCCAAAAAAATATTACAGTCACTGATTCCCTGATATAAAGACTTGTTGTTTTGCTGATCGGCTCCCGTCCAGTAATCACAACGCGGTCTTGCCGAACTTTGCATATTATGTGAAATATACCAGGCATGCACGTGTGCTGCACTACGGAAAGACTCCGTAATATACAATTCATCACCACCGGCAATCGCAGGATTTGCCTCCAATAGTCCATGAGCTGGAAGATAGTAATAACAGGTAAACAGATATTTCTCTGCTTGCGCTCTCATTGTAAATGCATTATCGATTGTGGCGATATCATCCGGAACGATATCCAGAAATGAATCACAGGAGGATAAAACGATAATCAAACAATTCAATATTAATAATTGTAATTTTTTCATTTTATATCAGATTTAGAATGTTAAATTTAGTCCAACATTATATACTCTCTGCACAGGGTAACCTAAACCGGCACCTGCCATTTCAGGATCCCAAAGTTTAAACTTGCTGAAGCACAATAAGTTGTTTCCTGTAACATAGAATCGAAGATTCTTAATACCGACTTTATTAGTTACCTTTTCAGGAATCGTATATCCGATTTCTAACTGTTTCAGACGCAAGAACGAACCATCACGCATGAACCATGTGCTCGTTTTACTATTATTTTCAATAGAAGTCGGGCTTAATCTCGGCCACACAGCATACGCATCTCTATTATCTTCCGACCAATGACTATCTGCAATAAACTTAGCAAGTGCATTATGGCCTACCCTATTTCCTACAACTTTCGTATCAACTGTATTAAAATACGGAGAAACATTATTATAGTCAATCCAGAATGATTCTCTGGCCAATCCTTGGAAGAATACAGATATATCCCAATTCTTATATCCATAAGATGCACCAAAACCATATACAATTTCCGGCTCTTTCGGATATCCGATAGGTACTTGGTCGAGGTCAGTAATCTTACCGTCTTTATTTACGTCACGATATTTAATATCACCCGCACCATATTCTCCGAATTGTACAGGAGAGTTAGCCACTTCGTTATCGTCTACAAACAAACCTTCTGCAATATATCCCCAAGTTTGATTGGTAGGATAACCGACTTTTTGTTTCCACCATGCTCCCGGATATTCATAGTCTTCGTACACCATATATTCGCTAGTTGCATAAGTAAAGTTTCCTCTCAACTGCAACCATGATTTGTTTGCAAAATATTTATTATAGTCCAGTGATAAGTCAACGCCACTTCCTTTAGCTTCACCTAAGTTTGCATAAGGCTGCACCCAAAGTCCCATAGATGCCGGAATAGAAGCGCGCTGCTGCAAAATACTCTTACGGCGCTCTGTATAATACTCAGCTGTCACATTCAAATCATCAAACAGGGTAAATTCAAGTGCAAAATTTGTTTTTGTAGACTTCTCCCATGTAATTTCAGGATCAGAATAACGTTTCACAGAAATACCATCACGATGATAATCAAAGTTATATCCGAAATTTGCTCCATATTTACTATCATTCATGTTAATATCGGACAGATACAAGAAACGCCCACTTCCGATAGCATCATTACCGACTATACCATAAGAAGCTCTCAACTTCAATTTGGACACAACACTCTTAAACGGGTCCCAAAAAGATTCATTAGAAACAACCCATGCCAGACCAGCAGAAGGGAAGAAGCCAAATCGTTTACTTTTGTGGAAGCGTTCAGAACCATTATAACCAAAGTTGAACTCTGCAAAATAACGATTATTATATGCATAAGTAAAACGACCGGATAAACCGACATTGCGATAAGGCAAAGATGCCTGAAGCGATCCTGCATTTGGCTGAAGATTATTTCTCAACTGATAAACCAACAATCCGCCTACTCCGTGTTTTCCAAAGTCACGATTATAATTCAATGCTGCTTCAATATACATATTGGCTGTAATGCTTTTACCTCCCGGATCATAAATCAAATACTCCGAACCTTCATCCGGATTGATAATATCGATAGCATAATCACCAGTCAGATAATCATAATTAGTCATCTTATAATAATACGGATTCAGCTTACGTGAAACATCATAACTGGAAATACGGGAAGTATTGAACAATAAGCGGGCTGATAAACCTTCTGTCAAGAATTTCAAGTCTTGCTTTACTTCAAACTGTGCACTCAGGTTAGAACGTCCTGATTCTTTATATCCCCTTACCATTTCTGCATATGGATTCAGATACTGTCCATTTTCAGCATTACCAAACAAAGTATGCTTAGTGTATGCATGAGCCTCATCTTTGGGATATTTGGCAGGAAACAATACCGGGTTGCTTTTCATAATCAGATTATACATGGCAGAACCACCATACAATGGACCATTATAATCATCAAATACACCACTTAAACGTACAATCAATTCTGTAGTTTTAGTAGCATTAATATTCACATTAGAGCGAAGAGTATAAACTCTCTGTTTAATGTTATTATTAAAATTGCTATTCTTATCAACCTCCAGAATACCATTATCCTGACTATAGGAAGCTGCCACATAATAACGTGCCACATCGCCACCACCTGTAATATTCAAGTTTACACGCTGGTTCATCGTAAAGTCCTTCAATAATTCCTTTCTCCAGTCCGTAGCCGGATAAATCACAGAACCGGAGCCAGGTACAGTATTGTCTATTTTCTCTTCGGAGTACATCAACGGTGCTAACGGATTACGTGTCAAATAGGCCTCATTGTGCAGACGCATATAAGTAACAGGATCTGCCAAGTCAATCTCCTGAGTTGGAGCAGATATTGAGTTCTCAACTCTCAAGCTTAATCGCGCCTTACCTTTCTGACCTTCTTTCGTCTTGACCAAGATAACTCCATTCGCACCACGAGCACCGTAAAGCGCTGTAGCAGTAGCATCCTTCATAATAGAAAAACTAGCGATATCATCAGGCTGCAAACGAGCTAAGTCAGTAGAAGTCAATTCAATGCCATCAATTAAGATTAAAGGGTCCTTTTTATAACCGAAAGTAGTAACACCACGAACGAAGAAAGAAGCATCATCTACACCGGGCTCACCTGTTCTTTGATAAGAAATCACACCTGCAATACGCCCGGCAAGTGCATTGGTCAAGTTACTCGACGGTGTTTTCAGTTCTGCAACTTTTACCGTTGAAATAGCTCCGATAACGCTTTCCTTTTTCTGTGTACCGAAAGCCACAACCTCAACTCCCTCCAACATCTGGGAATCTTCATACAAGATTGCATTTATCGTTGTTTCACTCCCTACTGTTTTGGTCAGTTTCACATAACCTACATAACTAAATTCCAGAATAGCGCCTTTAGAAACGTTAGCCAATGTATAATTACCATCCAAATCAGTCACGACTCCGGTAGTCGATCCCTTCACCAATACAGATGCACCAATAATAGGTTCTCCATCTGTACCCAAAACCTTACCTTTAATCGTCATTCCTTTCTTTTGCTGCTGAACAGTCTGGATATCGTCAGCTGCATACACAACAGATACAGAAAGAAAAGAAAAAGCTGCCAGACATACGCCGGCGATCCATAGCCGCCTTTTCAGGCATGCACTTAAATCTCTTGTTTTTGTTTTCATAATTATTAATAAAAAGGTTATTTCATTTTCAACATTTCAATACCAGCCATCAGAAATGCACCAACACCATACACTTCGGTCATGTCTTTAGTGACTTGTTCGGGAGCAGCGCTGACAGGCTGAACATATCCAAGCATACCATCCTCATGAACATAGCTCTTCAATGCTTTCCATCCCTTTTGAGCAGCTTTCTTGTACTTCTTACCTTTCAGTATCCCCTGATTAATTCCCCATCCCAAACCATAGACAAAGAACCCGGAAGCACTGTTTTCCGGCGAGGGATACGATTCAGGATCAAGCATACTCGCATGCCAAGAACCATTCTTATCCTGGCATTTGATGACGGATGAAGCCATCTCTTTGTAGATATTCAGATAATAATTATAAGTCGGATGCTCTTTGGGAAGTGTTTGTAATAACAAAGGCAGTCCGGCAAATACCCAACCATTACCTCTACCCCAAAACACTTTCTCACCATTCTTCTCCTTTTTCGGGATGTACCTTCTGTCACGGTAGTACAATCCTGCATCAGCGTCATATAAGGAATCTGTAGCTTCTCTAAACTCACGGTCCATAAAATCCAAATAGTTTTTTTCAGGATGCAGTTTGTTCAACTGTCCATAGACAGGAGGAGCCATAAATAAAGCATCACACCATGACCAACGCTCCGACCAGTTTTTTGCACCCAACCATAAACGAGCTTTCGAAGGCTTAGCCACTATCGAATCTACACGTGCGATAGTAGGCTGAATCATTACCGGATCATGATACTTCTCATACATACGGATATACATCTGTGCTATCACAAGATCATCCGCATGGTAGAGCCTTTTCAAGAATCCCCAACGATGCTTTTTCCCAATCTGCATCAGAAAGTCATAATAGCGGGAATCTTGTGTGTAGTCTGCCCATTCCACCATGCCACGAAACAAAACGCCATTAGTCCATGCAAGATCATGATGCTTTACTTTCGTCTGATGATCGATCTGCCACATGGCAACTTTGTCGATTAATGCGCGGTCCTGGTCTTTCTTACTTCTAGCATCAACAGTCGTAAAGACTGCAAACAAGGTTAAAATCAAAATTAGTGTCTTTCTCATAAGTATAATATATAGTTTTGCTATTTAGTTGTTATTTTAAAGAATTGCAAATCTCTGTGTTCATCTTCTTCAATTTTGACTCATCGAGTTTTATCACTTTACGGTCATAAGTCATTAAACCATTTACTTCAACTTCAACATCAGTAGTTTGTGTATAGACAGCTGCAGAAAATCCACGGGAAATCATATCTTTCAGTATTCCGGCATATTTCAGATATTCTGCTGTAGCTTCTGCGGAAGTATTGAACTGGATATATCCCCAATTACGATTCGGCTCCCAGAGATGATCTTTCAACACCAGGCCGATACCTCCGTATTCGCCTAAAACAGTAGCCCTTTGCGCATCATACAGAAACATTTCCGGTCCCGGATAGTGATGCAGATCAAGCATATCACCACATGTATAATGATTGCCTCCACTTGCCGGATTTACCAACCGGGAAGGGTCATATTGCTTTGTCCATTCGGCAATTTCCCGTGTCTTGAATTGTCCCCATGCTTCATTGAAAGGTACCCAAGTACCAATACAAGGATAAGAATAAAGACAATCAATCACTTCCTTCCATTCTTTACGATACGTCTCTTCCGATTCAGCAGAACGAGTCAACTCCGTTCCCTCAAAATATTTTCGGTTTTGCCACTCCGGGCTTTTATCTCCACTAGGCATATCCTGCCATACGATAAGCCCTATCTGGTCACAGTAAGTATACCAACGTGCAGGTTCTACTTTGATATGTTTACGAATCATATTGAAACCAAAATCCTTAGTTTTCTCAATGTCATAGCGTAGAGCTTCATCTGTAGGAGCCGTATATAATCCGTCCGGCCACCAGCCCTGATCTAAAGGACCAAACTGGAACAAGTCTTTATTATTCAACTGTAAACGCACAATACCATGTTCATCTCTTTTCATCGAATACTTGCGCATAGCAACATAGCTTTTTATTTGATCCACCAGTTTCCCCGCAGAAATCAAAGATACTTCCATCTGATACAGAAAAGGACTATCCGGCGACCAGAGCTTTGCATCAGCAGGCATGGGAATCTCAACCGGCAAACCATTTATAGAGGTTCCCATAGCCACCAGATGCTTTCCATCAAACACTTTTACCTCCAGCCTATCCGACTGTCTATTGCTATCCGTTTCAACTTTTACCTTTATCTTATTTGTATCTATGTCGGGAGTTGTCTTTACACCTGCAATATAATGCTCGGACACCGGTTCCAGCCACACAGTCTGCCATATACCGCTTACCGGAGTATACCAGATGCCACGAGGGTTACTAACTTGCTTTCCCCGAGGTTGAAATCCTTTATCTGTAGGGTCCCAGACTTTAACCGTCAGGGTATTCGTTGATTTCTCCAAAGCTTCAGTCACATCAAAAGTAAACGGAGTAAAACCACCGGTATGTTCACCTACTTTTATATTGTTTACCCACACTTCAGTTTTCCAATCTACTGCGCCAAAATGGAGCAATACTCTCTTGCCTCTCCAACTGGAAGGAATATTAAATACACGTTGGTACCATAATTCTTTTTCCATCCCCAAAGTTTTTCCTACACCGGAAAGACTTGATTCAATAGCAAAAGGAACTAATATCTTTCCATCAAACGTAGTCGGAGCAGATTGTCCTAAAGGTAATACGGCATAGTTCCATAGCCCATTCAGATTCTGCCAATCCGAACGTTCCATAATAGGACGCGGATATTCCGGCAATACATTATTCACATCGACCTTTTCTGCCCAAAAAGTTCTGATTTTATCTCCCGCAGGTTTCCACTGCGCCAATAAAATTTGAGAAGAGAATAAAAGAACTGTACCCAAAAGTGTTAAATGTTTGATCATATATAATTAGATTATTGTTTCGACTAATTGACACAGGCAAAATTAGCGGATGAGATAGTTTTTGGGTAATATAAATATCCCAATAAATCGCAATAATGTCTCAAATAGAAGAAAGAATAGCAAATCTATACCAAATGAAACAGGAATGAGATAATTGTTTCATATACCACATAAAAGCACATAAAATATTGCAATAAAAAAAGAGGCAGATAAGCTATATATACGCAATATGCAGGATCTATATGCCCTGTACATTGTGTATATATGCGCAATGCAACGGGGATATATATCCTGCATGTACGAGATACTATCTAACCGGCAAAGTCTTTCGGCAATACTCCAAACTGTTTCTGGAAACATTTAGAAAAATAGGAAGGCGAGTTAAAACCTACCATATAACAAATCTCATTCACACGCCCATTCCCCTCTTTCAATAATTGGGCAGCTCGTTTCAACCTTTCCAGCCGCAAGTATTCATTCGGGCTCAGATCAAGTACTCCTTTTATTTTCCGATAAAAATTAGAGCGACTCATATTCAATGAATCGACTATATCATCCATACTAAAATCAGGATTATGAAAGTTACCCTGAATGATTTCATTTAGTTTTTTCATAAATTCTTCATCAGCTTTTGTCAAAGCCATCGTATTGGCCGCAACAAAAGGCGATTGTGCAAAAGCCTGACGCAGTTTCTCACGACTATTAATCAGATTGGCGATGCAAGCCTGTAGATATTCAACAGAGAAAGGTTTTTCAATATACGCATCCGCCCCTAATTCCAATCCCTCTATCTTAGATTGAATATTTGTTTTAGCAGTAAGCAGAATCACCGGAATATGACTATAATCCAGTTTAGACTTAACCACCTTGCACAACTCAAATCCATCCATACGAGGCATTACAACATCACTTACCACCAATGTGACTTCCTGATTATCCAGCACTTCCAATGCTTCCAATCCATCTTTTGCAGTCAAAACGATGTAATTATCTTCCAATTGACGAACAACAAAAGACAGCATATCCTGATTATCATCCGCTACCAGTATTACAGGCCTATTTGTCTTACTTTCCCCCTGTTCTATCCGACGTTCTACCGTTTTACTCTCTTCCACAGATTTATGTTCTGAAGCTAGTTTTATCACACTATCCTGTTCTACAGGCAGCGACAAACAAAAAACGTTGGCTTCTTCACTTTCCAACATCGTCAAGTTTCCCCGATGCAATTCAGCCAATGAACGCGAAAGAGCCAATCCAATTCCCGTTCCGGTAGTAACTTTACCATCTTCCTTCTCATTGAAGCGAACAAAAGGTTTAAAAATCTCTTCCTTCATTTCATTCGGGATAATAACTCCGTCATTCACAGAACGAATATAAAACATCTTATTTTCTCCCGTCCCATTTATTTCCAAGTACACATGCACATACGTTTCTGCATATTTCACAGCATTATTCAGCAGATTACTAACAATTTTAGTAAATGCCTCCTTATTTACATGAGCATAGAAATCCTGTACCGGTACATTTAGAATGAAATCCAATTCTCTTTGCTTCGCCAAAGAAGTAAAACGTTTATGAGTTTCTTTCAATACCTCCGTAATATTACATTCAGCAAAGTTCAATCGGAAACCCTGACTCTCCGTCTTGCGGAAATCCAACAATTGGTTCGTCAGACTTAGTAGCCGTTCTGTGTTCTGCTTCATTATATTCAAGTCTTCACGCGTCTCCGAGTCCACTGACTTTTTCAAAAGAATATTTTCCAACGGACCATTAATCAACGTCAAAGGAGTACGTATCTCGTGTGCTACATTAGTGAAAAAATCTATTTTGGCATTATACACTTCCCGTTCCTTTTCCTGCTCAAATTTCTCCATTTGACGACGATGTTTTCTATTGGTGCGACGCTTAAAATAAAGAACCAAATAGACAGAACATCCAATAATCAAAAGTACATAAATGCAATAAGCCCAAACAGAAAGATAAAAAGGAGGTAGAATCTGGATACTTAACGAGATTTCATTACTATTCCATACACCATTGCTATTGGCGGCCTTTACCCGAAATATATAATGACCATAACGCAGATTAGAATAAGTTATCAGCGGGCTTTCGCCTACAGATAGCCACTCATCGTCAAATCCTTCTAATTTATACTTCAATTTATTCATTCTCGGAGCTTGATATCCTAGAGCTGAAATACGAAAAGAGAAGGAGTTCTGATCAGCCCGAAGTACTATCTTATCAGAGAAAGTTATACTCTTTTCCAAAGGAGAATTTGGTTCATCTGCATACACTTCCTTATTAAACAACAGAAAATCAGTTATTACTACTGTAGGAAGATTCTTATTCTCTGAGAAATCTTTAGGATTAAAAGCGATAAAACCGTCAATCCCCCCAAAGTAAATCATTCCATTCTCATCTTCAAAACTAGAGCGATAGTTGAACTGATCTCCCAACAAGCCATTCGCAGTAGTATACACTTTCATAGCCTCAGTATTTGGCTGGAAACAAACCAGACCATTATTGGTTGTCAGCCATAGCTGCCCTTCTTTATCTTCTACAATCTGATAAACAACATCACTAGGCAATCCATTAGTAGAGTTATAACTCGTAAAAGTCTCCGACTCCGGATGAAATATACAGAATCCTCCCCCTTGAGTCGTCAACCAGATTTGACGATGGGAATCTTCAAAAACACTCGATACTTTATTATATGGAAGACTTGTATTATCTTTATCATCATGCACATAGTTCTTCCATTTCCGATCGTTCACATTATAACAATATACTCCGTTAGCATAAGTTGCCAACCAGATATTACCGGCAGAATCTTCTTTTATATCATATATAAATTTCCCGTTTAGTTCCGGTATGCGATCAAAGTCATCCGATTGCTTATTGTATCGTACCAACCCAAACATAGTTCCCAAATAAATATCACCTGTAGCTGTTTTACAGATTGCAAAAATGCTATTATCAATCAAAGAACGGGGAGAATCATTTTTTTGATATGTTTTTAAAACAACACCTGAACGGGTGTCTATCACCTTTAGCCCCTTAGAGAATGTACCTACCCAAAGTTTATCATCCACTAAACAAAGCCCATGTATATTCGTAAATCCTGCACTAGGAGCAAAAAAAGAAAAGTCTTTCGTTTTCAGATTGAAACGATTTAATCCACCATCCTCAGTACCAATCCATAATATACCTTGACTATCCCGACAAAATTCACGTACCCGCTTACCATGCAGACTATTTTCTATTCCTTTCGGATAATACTTCTCAAAATAAGTATACGAACGAGGATAGTAATTTACTCCTCCAAAATATGAACCAATCCATATCCCATCTTCACGGTCCTTACAAAACGAATAAATAGCATTGTCTGATAAAGAATAAGGATCATATTCGGAACTACGCAAATGCGTATACTTTTCCGTACGAAGATTATAAATATAAACACCTGATTCCGTCCCTATCCACAACTCATTATCAGTATAGACAAGTAGAGTCCGACAATAAATAGCCTCATTATTCTCATCTTTCAGCAACAGGTCCCTCAATTTGCCCGAAGTCAAATTCAGTTCTTTCACCCCTCCTTTTAAGGAACTGATATATAAACAATTGTATGCCCCTAATACTATTTTACTAACAACATCATCATTATAAGTTTCTTCATTATCAACAGGTGACAGATAGGGGTGAAGAGTTTTCAAATTATCTTTCGAATAAAATAGTCCATCTCCGTAGAATCCAATCCATATAGTACCGCTATTATCAACTGTCAAACATTTCACGTTAGTAGAGACCAATGAATGTTCTGTCAAAATATAGTTCCGTAAACTTTGTTCTTTTAAGTCATAACAAAATAGATTTTGCGCCTCCGAAGCTATCCAGATACGTCCTTGCCTGTCCCCTGAAATCATGGCAACAGCGCGTTCTATCCTTGTATTTCTATCACTTAATTCTACAAAATGACGAAAAGTATCTTTTTCAGGATAGTAGATATATACTCCTACGTCTGTCCCTATCCATATATTTCCCTCAACATCTTCATAAAGAGAAGTCACAAAATTATTACCGAGACTTCGCGGATTGGTTCTATCATATTTAAAATGCCGGAACGATACACCATCATATCTGTCCAATCCATCTTTTGTACCAAACCACATAAAGCCTTTCGAATCCTGCAAGATAGCACTTACTGTATTTTGCGACAATCCATTCTGGCTACTAAGACTCTTAAAATAATAATTCTCATCTACGGTCTGTGCACGGCAAATAAGACCAATTATTAAGGCAACAAACGTTATAATATTTTTTTTCATATATTCAGTTTTATAAGGCTCCTTTATTCAACTAATCAAATGTAGACAAAATAACAACTGAATAATAGAAAATATGTCCCAATGAATAGAAAAATAGTCCTATTTTTCTATTCGGATACGCGCATCCACCGCTATAACCGCCTTCTCAGTGGCCAGGAGCGGGTTTATATCCATTTCTTTAATTTCTGTTGCAAACCGGAGCAAGGTAGACAAACGAACGATAATCTCAGCAAATTTATCCTCGTTTACTCCTTTTTGTCCACGTGTTCCCTGGATAATTTTATAGGCACGCAAGGAGCGAATCATTGAATAAGCCTCTTCATAAGAAAGGGGCGCCAAGCCGGAAGATACATCTTTCAAAACTTCCACAAAAATGCCCCCCAAACCGCAAAGTACCACGTGCCCGAACTTTTCTTCATATTTTGCACCAATAAAAAGTTCCGTGCCTTTGAGCATAGGTTGAACCATGATCGCTTTTGCATCGGGAATCTGCATCATACGGTCAAATTCAAGTGCCAGATGCTGTTCCCCTTTAATGTTCAGTACTACGCCGCCGACATCCGATTTATGTACAGGACCTACTACTTTGGCTACTACCGGGAATCCACATCGACGGGCAAAATCCACGACTTCCTCCTTTTTATTGGAAACAAATTCATCGACCAATGAAATACCGGCTGCGTGCAGCAATGCCTGCACATAATGAGGTTCGATGTATCCATTCTCCGGGATGGAATCAATGATACGACGGATTCTCGGTACATCGACTCCGAACAGTTCAATCTCAGGCACCGCCGGCTTCGGGGCGTTGACAATACGGGACAGTGCAGTTCCCAAAGTCACTTCGTCGGAAAAGTTCACGTGTCCTTTGGCAAGGAATGCCGCCACTTCCGCTCCTGCTGTATTGATGGAGGGAAGAACAGGGAATATAGGCTTATGACAGGTCTGCATCTTTTCATGAAGGACATCGTACATTTCAAACATGGTCACCAGTCCGGGTGTGCCGAAGATAGCCAGGATAGCATCTATATTGTCTAATTTTTCTTCGCAATAGTCGATGCAGATACGCAAATGATCCGGTGTACCGGTGGCAAGGATGTCAATCGGATTTCCTACGGAAGCTCCGGGAAAGAGTTGGGCTTTCAGTTCTTCCGCCAGTTCACCTTCCAGCTTAGGGACATTCAGTCCGCCTTTGCTCAAAGCATCCGTCAGCATTACTCCCGGACCTCCGGCATGAGTAATGATGGCAAAGTTCTTCCCTTTCAGTTCGGGGAGGGTGAAGATACAACCAACGGTAGTCAGCTCTTCGCGGGAAAAGCAACGCACGATTCCGGCTTTACGGAACAGCGCCTCTACAGCCGAATCGGAACTGGCAATCGCTCCTGTATGTGAAGAAGCCGCCCGACTTCCGCTTTCCGAACTTCCTGCTTTTATCGCTGCAATCTTACAACCTTTCCTTATTAATGAAGAGGCATGGAAGAGCAATCTGTCCGGATTGTGAATACTTTCAATATAGAGTAACTTGATACGGGAATCTTTCTCCGGATCAAAATTCTCGTCCATAAATTGCAGCACATCTTCCACACCAATCTGCTTGGCATTTCCTACCGACCAGACAGAATTGAACTGCAATCCTTTTGTCACCGCACTTTCAAGAATAAAGACCGCCGTAGCACCGGAGCTGGAGATCAGATCGACTCCTTTTGAGTTCAAGTTCGGAATAGGCTGGCTGAAGACGCTATGATGCCATGTATTCATCAGTCCGATGCAGTTCGGACCAATCAGTGAAGCACCGTATTTGTTGACAGTTTCCAGTATACGTTCTTCCAACAGCGCTCCTTCGCGTGTCTCTTCACCAAATCCGGCAGAGAGTATGATAAATGCCCGCGTCTGCTTCTCGCTTGCCAGTGTCTCTACTATATCCGGACACATCACAGCCGGAACAGCCAACACAGCCAAATCGGTATCAGGCAATTCTTTTACATCTGCAAAGGCAGGAACTCCCTGCACTTCTGTCTCCTTCGGGTTCACAGCCCGGAGTTCTCCCTGATAACCTCCGTTTATCAGATTCTTCAATATAGCGCCACCCGGCTTATGTACATTATTCGAAGCCCCTACTACAACTATACTCTCGGGACGAAGCAACTGGGTTGTTATCATATCATACACTGGTTTTCGTTTAAACTAGGATACAAATATATTCTTTCCTGCGAGAAAAAAGAAAGAAAAAGAGGAGAATTATGGGTGGAAGTTCTTAGAAATATAGAAAAGTAAAAGGTTGATTCCTGTTTAGACTTACTTTTTGTTCGGGTTTAACGTAGTGAATCCCACAATCAGAACAGAAATTTCTTAATACTTGAAAAATGGATAAAAATCATCATGTAAAATCAAGTATACAAACAAGTACAGGATAAATCGAAAAAACAGAAGGATTTGCGGTTATTCAATTTCCTAATTACACAAATTCAGATTCTACTTTAAGTAACAAAACACAAAATGCAATTCAAATCAGTAATTTCCTCTTACTAAAACAGACAGTGTTCAGAGTGAGTTTAGCACCTTGTGTACTATTTCCCCCGTTCCTCTAAATGAAACGACTTATAACATTGATAACAAATCTGTTTCTTTCAAATTATATTTAAAATCATCCGCCTGCAAACAATCATGTATTATATCCATTATTTGCTTTCTTTCTTTTTGATTGAAGACAAATGAGATATTGTGTTCTATATCTTTTTTCCAAGAGTCAATATAATACTATACTTATATACATTCTAAAATCATCAAAAGATAATTTTGAAAGATTTTCATGGATAATAACAATATTAAGAGTATCAATCCAATAAAAATCTAGATATAATTCACAAAGTGCATCCCAATTCTTCCCAAAATAATCAGGGAAACAAAGACTTTCTGAAAGCTTTGCATACAAATCTTCTCTATTAGAGACTTCCGAGATATACCCCATGTAAGAATCTAATAATCTATATTCACTAGGATTTTGAACAAAAAGTATATTTTTCATACCATCGTGATTAACGTTCATAACTCACAAACCTGAAAAAGGGCACCCTCTTCTAAAACAATTATAGCCACAATTATTGGAGAACTTCACCTTTACATGATTTCATTCCTATCATCCGCTTAAAATTTTCCACAAAGATCATATAGGCATTCAAACTTTTATTATCCTCAACATAAAGTTCCCCATTATCAGCTGCAAGACGCTCTAAAATCTCATAGTCTTCTTGCGAATGAACCTGCCCTAATATTTTTATTGCATTTTCTATACATTGCAATGCACGTTCATTATTACCACGTAGATAATAAAAAATTGGCAAAAGATCGTACTTCACTTCACCTATATGGAATTTATCACATTCTAGCCCATAGACTAAATTGTCCTCATCAGAAAACTCATTTAAATAAGGAAGACCATATTCAATAATGGCATCCGCCATACTGTTGGCTTCTTTCTCCACATCTTCCGGATTAGAAAATTTCCATTCTTTAAAAGTATTTTCAGGCATTAAATATCCAAGAGGCGTACTAATTGTCGCATAAACATATTCCGGATATTTAAAAGGAAGAGCATTGTTCAATTGTGCAGCCAACCTGTTTACATTCTTATAGGCCACTCCAATAACCGGATTTAAATAAAAAGAATATTTCTGACCACAATTAGCAAAAGTAAATCCTATATTTTGTATACGATTATCATCCAGTTGACGCACAAATGTATTTAGCATCTTTTTCTCAAATCCAAATTCTAAAAGTTTTTCTTCCAAAAGGAGCATAACTTTCTTTCTTAACTCTTTCATACGATTTCAATTTTAATTCAATAGCATACAAATGTAGTTCAATAATCTGAGTGAGCAAAATCTGCGCATATTGTTTGTTACAAAACTTTATGCGCAGATATTCTACCTAATTACATAGAATATTAGAAATAGTGCTTATATACTACAATATAATTTTTTGTATATATTCCATTTGTTAGATTTCGAAATTGAGGAACACCAGATGAATTTCCATCGATAATTTTTAGAGCTGGATGATACTTCATCATATAAGGGATATTTATTTTTTGGCTAGTAGTAAAACCCGCAGAAGGTCCATTTTTCACTTCAACTAAATGTAAATCTCCATTTAGTTCACCGACAAAATCAAATCTATTACGAATCGTTATGGTCTTCGTTGTGTTGCCATTTGGAACTGTATAGGACATTTCTGTGCTAACTTCCCGCGAATATATAGTTCCACCTTCTGCTCTAAATTCTCTCATAGCTTCTTTTACTCCCATTTCTCCTTTATTATATGGAGACATTTTTGTATTATTCATATTATTGAGTAAAGGATCATCAGGCAACACAGTAAGCGCTTCTCCTGGTGAAAATGTTAAAGTTTCTGGATGTTCAACTGTGCTTATTGGTGTATTCTTCAATGAAAACGCATTTCTTCCAGCCGCAATATCTCTTCCACTCCATACATTTTCACCTTTCAAATAAGAAGTAAATCCTCCACCTATTCCGCCAAAAACAGCTCCGGTAGCAGCTCCCATATATGCTCCAGTTAAACCATTACTCCAAGCATCATAAAGACTGCCTCCAGCCATAAGAGTATTACCTCCACCAAGTATAAACCCAGATGTTGTTCCTCCTACAAAACCAGCTATCGCTCCACCGACAGCTCCCCCTAAACCACCGGTCATAGCAAGTGCCGCTCCACCAGTTAAAGCTCCAATAGCTCCCGCCGTCGCACCAACTCCAAAATACCCCACACCTTGCCAAAAGTTATCGATATTATTCCAATTAGTCGCTACATTAATAGCCCCGCCAATAAAAGCAGCCGCTGCAATCCACCAAAACTCCCCATTTTCATCCACATAACACAACGGACTATTCATACAATAGCTAAATCTATTGAATACCTGAGTAAAGCCAAGAGCCTGCACATATGGATCAGGACTTAAAAAACGGCCTAATACCGGATCATATAACCGGGCGTTCATGTTGATTAAACCAAACATCGCCAAATGCTCATGACCTGTAAAACCTCTGCCAAGCATCAGTTCAGGAGCCGTACCAGCAGTGTAAACAACCTGCGTAACAGGATCGCGTCTACATCCCCAAGCATCAAAGCTATTTTCTTCTACGACTTTACCTTGTGTATCTACAATTTGGAGTACACTACCTAAATAATCACGATGTATATAATAGACACTACTTTGCCCATTATGCTTCACTAACACTGCAGGTGCATCATAGTAACCGCCACCCAGATAAAGACGTTCCGTTATCTCAGTACCATCCACATCCAATTCATAATTACCATTCAGATAATAACGAGTCAAAGTCACATTATCGCCATCACTAATTTGCATTTTCACACGCTCATGGTTAGCGTTGTAGGATAGCATAGCATGTACCGTTCCTTTTGTAATAGCAGAAGGTCGTTCAGCTGCAGTATAAGTAATATTCAGTCCTCCCAAATCTTGTCGCACATTGACTGGATTCAAACCTGTCACTGAATAAGGTCGATTAGGATTCGTATAAGCCAATGTCCCAACATCACTCTTAGAAAGAATATTACCATTATTATCATAAACCACCAAAGCATTTCCATAAGTAGACAAACGGTTCAAAGCATCGTAAGTAAACACTTCGGCTAAATTGTGAACTTTATCCGTATGCTTTTCTAAATTATTATTACTTACATTAAATAAATAAGTATGATTGAACACTACGCTATTATCCGCACGAGTGATCTTTCGGCTTACTGGTAATCCATAGTTATTAAATTCATAAATGCGTTGCATATTCCCCACGCTAAGCTTTGTTAGTTGCCCCATCGCATTCTCCTCATTGTGACGGAAAATCAGCGTCCCATCAGATAAACGAACCTCAGACAGATAACCATTACAATAATTCATCAATTCTGTACTTAACAACCCTTCCCCAGAAGTGTAAGTAATGGATGAAAGAAGCCCATCGACAGTATAAGTATATGTTTTCTGTAACCATTTACCCTCTGGAGCCTCCTCCCGATATGTTTTCAGCCGTGCATATTCGTCATACGTATAGCGAGTAGCTGTTCCATTATCCGATACAGCCGAAAGCAATAGATTTTCCGTGTTATCATACGTGTAGACGGTCACTATGTCTGGAGTCACCTGTCGGGTCACGCGTCCATAACGATCATACTCCTTCAGTATCTCACGACCGTCAGCATCTATCTCCTTACTTACATTTCCAGCAATATCGTATTCCGTTCGTCTAATTCCTGCGCTCGGATCTTTAATTGCCGTCCTCCGCCCATAGCAATCGTAATAAAAACGGGTCTGTACTTCACCGGGAGCTACAGCTACTATCGGCTGACCATCCGGACGATAATAGTATTCCACACTTCCACCCGCATCTGTTACTTTTATCGTCCTTCCAAGTACATCAAACTGGTGAACGTGAGTTATTCCGTTTTCAATAATTGTATCTGTCAGTATGCCATATGCACAAGAATCGACCTTTCCAGAAGCATAATTAATAGACGTTTGACGGAAAAAGCTATCATAAGAATAAGTATTCCAATGAATAGGTACTTCATCTGTCGTCGGTTGTGATTCACGCTCCAACAATCCAGTCTTTACGTTATACACTTTATCTGTCTTTAACTCTTTTCCATCGAAACGAATTTGCGAGTTGCGCACTACCCTTCCCATCAGATCATAATAGGTTTTGATGATCGGTTGTCCAGTCATACTAACAGTAACACAAAATACACCCGGTTCTTCTTCACTACTCCACCTTGTTACTGTCTGCTTCTTACTACCATCAGGACGATATGTAACCAATAAGTTTCCCCATTCATCATATTCATTCCGAGTAACGCGTCCTTTATGGTCAGTAGAGCTCTTTAACAGCCCATTTACTTCATCGTATTGATAGTCAACAGATAATCCCATTTCATTAGTATCTTGTGACAATCGCCCCATACTGTTATAAGTATATGTATTTGACAACCAATCGGTAGATTCATACGAACGTCGTTCACGTTTAATGAGACGCTTCTTACCATCATAAGCGAAACGCTCTTCAGAAACAGGTATGCCATTAAAAGATGCAACTTTATTAACAGGCATATTATTCTCATCATATTCTATCGACATCTCCCTACTACAAATCGAATCATTACAAATTGTCATTGTCGCATCAGTTGTCAGTAATCCCAACAAGTATTTATTGCTATTATCTATATTCTGATATTCCAGGTTATGGTATTCGGTAAAGAAAGGACCTTTAGTTGTTATAGAATTGAGTATTTGTCCATAAGCATCGTATGTGTATTCAACTTTGGTTTCCGTTCGGTTCAATACATTCAAATCGCTTTCTTTTTGTAGCTTCAACATAGATGTTTTATCAGGGTTAACATCTAATACATAGCTACGTACAATGGTATCAGCAGGAGTTTCTGTTTTAACTTCAACTCCCATTAATGTAGGGTCGAAAGTAGATACAGTTTTGAGTTTATGATTATCAAAATCCGTCGTTTCTATTTGTTGAAATCCTCTGAAACCTAGTCCTGTACGATGAAACACAGCATTAGTATACTTATAATGTATCCACGAAGTCCAGTCGCCCATTTTATTATCATTCATCTTCTTTGCCCAAGCACCCACATAACAATGAGGAGTCATTATTACATATGGATAACCGAAAGTAGCCAAATTATAATTAACCTCATAACGCGTGCTATTTGTTGCCAGAATATCAAAATAATAATGTTCGGTCCTCATTCCATAACTATCTATCAAAGCATGCAACATCCGCTCCTTTATCTCTTTACGCGTATAATTATAAGAATAAATATTCTGGTTATCTACACAAATTAACTCGCCAGGCCAATAGTAAGATTGAGACACGTTTGCAATAGTCAATTGTGCATCAGGATTGCCTAAGGTTAGTGTAGCCCTATCCTCAGGATACATATTTATTTTCCCATTTTTATTAAGATAAAGTTCTATTTTTCCTTGTGCTTTTCTAAGCAAATCGGGCAGACCATCACTATCAACATCAGTCAGTATAAAGTTTTTGCCTTTCGCATCGGAAAAGCTACGAACAATATTTGTTGAATAAGTTACAAATCCAGTAGTATTACTATTCCCTGAATTACCTGTAGAAAGCAAAATATCCCAACTGCGCCCCCCATCTTTTATAATAGCCTGATCAGTACCTTCCGAGTAAGGAGGAGCTAATACCAAATCCATATTTCCATCACCATTGATATCAGCAATCATCAATTCACGATCTGAATTAGCAAACTTGTCTAATTTTAGACTTGTTGTATGAGCTATTTTTTTAAATCCATCCCCTGTGAATTCATAGATGTAAGTGCCAGTATGGTTAATCAGGCAAACATCCGTCTTTCCATCGCCATTATAATCAATTGTCAACAAACGATCAGGAACAATATCATCCGGATTTTGTTGGAAAAAAGCATAGTCAAACACATTCTCATCAAGTATTTTTTCTCCTGTCTGCAAATTTATGAGCCATGCATGAGAGGAATTGTTTTTATCACGTTCATTATGATTTCTGCAAGTGGCGATTGCTAATAACTCCATCTTTCCGTCGCCATTAAAATCTCCAAACAAAAATTCTCGTTGACGAGGACTAACAAAAGCACCATCATGAACTCTAGTAAAAATCTCATATTTATATTCCTTATAAGAATTAAGATTATCAATGTTATTATATATTGCTAATTTCAAACTTTCACTAGACTTTTCTATATCATAATTGACTTTTACTAATGCATCTACTCCTGATCCACTTACATCTACAGCTGCCAATTGCTGAAATCCATATCCAGCAGTTAGAGTTGCAGGAGGTGTATCTATATTAAAACCGGACAAATCTTGATAGATAGCCAGTTTCTGATTTGAAGCATAAGTTGAGCCAAACTGATAGCTAAGAACACCACCCAAATTTCTTGTCATTATCACAGAGTAAGTACTTTTTTGTGGATAAGAGATTAATCCATCACTAATTGATTTTGGTTTAAATCGGCCTCGTGATAGCGCCAAAGCATCATAATTGCCTATAACACTATTCATAAAGTAGTTTTCCAAATGAATGTTTTGCGATTGAAAATATTCAATAATCCTATCTTCTCCATATTCAAAGCGTAAAGGATTCAACGAACGTGTTTCTGTCTCGCAATCCAAGCGAACCAACAAGTCTACTTCTTTTTTCTCATATGTTAGTCGATACCGCCTCCAAAGTACTCCTCGATGGTAAGACTCTACTCTATCAAGAAGTTTGCTATTCTCCATAGATTTTCCATCTATATAGCGCACTAAGCCACCCGTAACATCTCGGTACCTGAATACAATAGAATCAGTATAATTATTTTCATTCTCACCATATAGTATTTTTTGAATATATGCTAAATTATTAGTCTGATTATACTCATAGTGAATATTACTTCCTTTTATATCTCTACAGTTTGTCATCACATAACTAAAAGGAGCAGAAGAGGAAGTTTCAAAAGTCGCAATATTTCCATTAGGATAGCGAGCCTCTAATATACCATTAGACAGCCTCTTTACTTTGACAAATCCTTGTTCTGTCTGCCAAGTATCTGTTCCTTGTTTTATTAACCGTATGCCATCTAACATCAACTTATCCTCTGATAAAGAAAGAGGGGTAGTTTTTCCATCATAATAAATACTCCCACCTACATGGACAACAGAGGACATTCCAGCCATACTCCATCCATACCCTAAAATACTTCCTGTGTGTTGGCTATTATAACTAAACGACAGTTGTGGCTGAAAACCGTTTGAGGCAGGATGAACATTCATAGGTACTTGATAGGTAACAGCACCCGTTGGACTTAAAGTGTACTGTACTGGAATTTCACCTACATCACAACTAACATCAATATCTTTCAATGCTACTGCCCCTTGTACCTTTGTAGAAAGGACCACTAATAAAGTGATTCCTAAAATAATTAGTCTTTGTGTTATATTTCTCATAACTATTACTGTTTCTTAATGGTTTTAATTCGATTACCTGATAAATCATATTTATATTGTACCGGAGAAAGATTAACAGATTCCGGTAATAAAGGCGCTTCTGGCGGTACTGCGTTAGAGAAACTGGCTATAAGTGTTGTTCGGATATTACCATCCGCCATACCCATATTTCCACCTTTCCAACCACCTGCTATTATATAATAAATCCCTGCAGGAAGGCTTGGAACATAAATATAACCCTGCATTCCACTAAAATCTTCTGATAACTCTTGATCATCGGGAAGATAGAAATCTCCCTTCTCAAAAGATGCTAACGTGAATACCGGATAAGAAAAAGCCATAGGCTCCGGTAGTATTGATGGATTAATAAGAGTTACCAAAAACAAATTGGTACATTTTAAACCTGATCCCCAGTTATGAATGATAAAATCGCCTTCGCGAGTGGTTTCAAAACGATAATAAACTACTTTTCCTTCTGTCCATCGATATGATCCATCAGGAAATTCTTGATAATAAGGCGTATAAGCGCCTGTCGCAACAGCTGTATTTTTTGTATCGAAGAATGAGAACCTATTATTTTGAATCATTATCGGAATTGCATTATAATAGGAACTGCCATCTTTCCCTTGAGCATACACGCAAATATAGCCTACACACATAAATAATATGAATAGAATTTTTCGTTTCATGTTGTCTACTTTTTTAATTGTTTTATATGAAAGGCAAAGAAGCTGGCATTCGCTTCTTTACCTTTGTGAATAGAATGAATCGTATCGGTTCTTTTTCTTACAAACTCATCGCATTAGCACCCAAAACGCCTGCCACAGCCGACGCCACCGCGATAACCACCTTTAGGATCATATCCCATACTGATTTCTTCATTGCCATAAATTACCTCCTTTCTCGTTCTTTAAATAGTTTAGTTTACTCTGTGTCCCTACCGTATTTTCCTCCGGAGAAAACGTACGATTCCCCTGCGTGGCGGAACAATGCACCACGATCAAATTGATAGTCCTCATGTGATTTGATAATTCTCTGTTTAGTTGATTGTCTTATTAAAAGCCTAGTCTTTAACCTGTTATCTTTTATCAGTCTTTAGCTGGTGATCCTTAGTTAGCTCTAGTTTCTTTCTTGTTTCTTCGTTTTTCTGTTTTTACAGTTCAGTTCAGTCGTTAGTCTTATATTTCTTCCCGCGAAGGAAGGAACAAGCTATACTGTCGGGTCCGGTGCTTCTCCATCATCTCCGCCATCGCTGCCACCACCAGGCTTGTCATTCGGATCATCAACCGATCCGCCGTCACCAGGTGCGGAGACCAGCTTGTCATAGCGAGCACACTTGGCACCCGTCACCATAGAACGAGTAGCGGTGGTACGATCCAGATTCTTCGTCGTGGTAGGCTGGAAGCGGACGGTAAGCGTAGCCTGTGCAGCACTCACCTCATCGGCGGTCTCAACACCCCGGCCACGGGCACTCATCACCATGCGGAACGTTCCCAAGCCATCCACACTGACGCTTTCGGACGACTGAAGATGCTGCGCCATCACCGTCACCAGATTGTCAAGCGTATTTTTTACATCACCCGGAGAAAGGGAAGAATATGCGGCAATCTCTTTGGAAAGCTGTGCGGAATTGATATTTCCTGTACGAACTACATGGGGATAAAACAGTTTCTTCCCACTTTTCTTATCTTCCAGATTAGACTGGAAAGGTTTATATAATACTGGCATAATTGTAATAGTTTTTAGTTATTAATCTTTTTGTTAGTTTCTGTCGTTAAGCTTATTGACACTGCAAATATAAGGGCTTATTCTCAGCTATACAAGCGATTTCGGAAATGTGCGTTAATAAGTTAGTTAATATAAGAAATAAGCATATAACATATTGAGATACATATATTTATCAAATTCATATTATTTATTCAGCACACTCAGCAAATAATGTCCCGGCAGTTTAATCTTCCCACCGCTTCCACGAATGACGCTAAAGCCTTTCCATATATCACCACCGATTTCACCGTAATTACTTTTCAGCACTATAGCATATTGTTCCGCAGGAGGAACACGAAAGAGACGGAGATTCTCCAGCAGACCGGAAAAATTGCGGGGACATCCGTCCGGGGGAACCTGCATCCGGTCGATATCTTCCTGCGTCAGATTCCGTTTCCTCGTGGCAGATCGCTGATCGCATTCTTCTCTCATCCCGCCTCCGGCTCCTTCAGCTACTTTCTCTCCTTCACTCCCTTCTTCTTCATCCCCTCCTTTTGCGAAAGGAGGGTTAGGGAAGATGTTTTCTTTCTTTTCTTTTTCTTTTCTTTTTATGAGAGCTGTTTTTGTTGCAGTATCCCGGGATGCCGTTGCAATATTCGGGGATACTGCAACATTTTCCCCTGTTGCGGCAACAGTATCTGGCTGCTCATCCGTTGTTTTCTCTTCCGGCAGCAGACAATAATCCGGACAGATATGGTGACGACTGCGACGTTTGGTGATGAAGAGATACTGCCGCTGGACATCCTCAGAAGTCAGAATGCTGTAACGCTCATAAAGCGCAGAGTCAAAAAGCCCGTATTCAAGAAACAGACGGATGACACGGCGGACGGTATCGTTGTCCGTACTGAAAAGCTGATCGGAAAGTTCGTCACAGAAATCGGTGTCGGCACGGACATAGTAGCCCTCGCCCGAATAGAGATAAGACATAATATAGATTAAAACGGTGAAAGCGGAATCGCCCTCACGCTTCATGACACGACGAACGATACGGTCGTGCATGAAGTCGGTGCTCAGGGGAAAGTAGTCCAGTCCCTGTTTGATTCTTCCCATAGTTGTATTGTTTTTATAAATAGTTTATCAGTCAGTTTTTTCATTTTGTTAATCATTCAGTTCCGCTTCCACTTCACAAAGTTTCTGCTTTTTCCGCTTGATACTTGCCCTTACAGTCTGCAGGGCGGACAGAATCAGTTTCTGACGAAGATCGGGGTCTTTCGTAGAGGTGATAACGGGATAAGGTTCACGGTCGTCACGTGCCAGCGTGCGCTTCTCGGTCTTCCTGTATTTCCGGCTGGCGGATTTGCGGCATTCCTTGCAGTAGTTGTTTGGAAGGCCGGTTTTCTTATCTACGTAAAAGGCTTCTGAAGGAAGCGTGTGTTTGCAACAGCCGCAAACGTAAAGTGTTTGTTTTTGTAATGTATCCATTCCGGTTATTCTTTTTGATATACTTGATATGTTTTCAGATAAAAGGTAAGGCAGCCTGCGCACAGGAGGTTCACATCCTACACAATGATCATTGGCAACTTGCCCGTCAGATGTTAACAGCCATCACGTCAGCTGTTAATACCCAATATGACAACTGTTAACTCCTGACAAATCAACTATTAACAGCTGACAGCTCTCTTTTCGGAGGGGGGAGAATGCGGTTTTTGAAAGTATTTCGCATCTTTTTCTTGTTTTCTCATGGTTTATCTAATTTTTATTTCTAATTTTGAAATCAAATATTCATTTCGAATACCACAAAGGTATAGAAAGTCGCATACATAAAACAAATGATTTTAAATATTAACGCTGAATTATTTTACAAAAGACTGTATATGAGGCGATAAGGCAAGAATAAATATTAACATATAAAAAAGTAAGCAAAAACATGAATGAGAAACAAGCGGATACACTGCTGAATGTACCGGAAATCGTAAAGCGGGCGAAAATAGCGTTGAATCTGAAACGGGATAGTGAACTTGCATCCTATTTAGGAGTAGCCAGAGCGACACTTTCCAACTGGTGCGCGCGAAACAGCATAGACTTTCCTTTACTGCTGAATAAGCTGCGTCATGTGGACTACAACTGGCTGCTGACCGGAAAGGGAAGTCCGCTGCACGACCCAAAGTCTTTTGACAACGGAAAGATACGGGGAGAAGTAGAGACTATTCACAATTCAAAAACCACAGAAGCCATAGACGACCGAAGTGTGACGCTCTATGACATCACAGCCGCCGCCAATTTAAGAACCCTGCTTTCCGACAAGCGCCAATATGCGCTGGGCAAAATACTGATTCCAAGCATACCCGCGTGCGACGGAGCCATCTTTGTCAACGGAGACAGCATGTATCCCATTCTCAAATCGGGAGATATCGTAGGGTTCAAGGAGATCAACAATTTCAGCAACGTCATTTACGGAGAAATGTACATCGTGGCGTTCCACCTCGACGGAGACCAGTATCTGACGGTGAAATACGTCAACCGCTCGGAGAAGGAAGGGTACGTCAAACTCGTCAGCTACAATCCGCACCACGAGCCGATGGACTTGCCTGTAGACACCATTCAGGATATGGCAATAGTGAAGTTCTCCATCAGAAAGAATATGATGATGTAAAAACGGCACAGGCTAAACAAGCCTTTTCCACAGATTTCCTGTCACATTTCTTCCTGAAATCTGTGGAAAGCATTATCTTTGCACGTTGCAAACCGTATCTTTGCACATTGCAAGCAGTAAAATCATAAAATCACTCTATATCAATGGAAAAGAAATTCAAGAGAACCACCGTCACATCGGCACTGCCGTATGCGAACGGACCTGTACACATCGGTCACCTGGCCGGCGTATATGTACCGGCAGATATCTATGTGCGCTATCTGCGACTGAAGAAAGAAGATGTATTGTTTATCGGAGGTTCGGACGAACACGGAGTACCTATCACGATTCGTGCAAAGAAAGAAGGAGTCACTCCGCAGGATGTAGTAGACCGTTACCACTATCTGATCAAGAAATCGTTCGAAGAATTCGGCGTTTCGTTCGATGTATACAGCCGCACCACTTCGAAGACGCATCATGAGCTGGCTTCGGATTTCTTTAAGACGCTATACAACAAAGGAGAGTTTATCGAAAAAACATCCGAACAATATTACGACGAAGAAGCGAAAACATTCCTCGCCGACCGCTACATCACCGGTGAGTGTCCTCACTGCCATTCGGAAGGTGCCTATGGCGACCAATGCGAGAAATGCGGAACCTCCCTGTCGCCCACCGATCTGATCAACCCGAAGAGCGCCATCAGCGGCAGCAAACCTGTGATGAAGGAGACCAAGCACTGGTATCTTCCCCTCGACAAACACGAAGGATGGTTGCGCCAATGGATTCTGGAAGACCACAAGGAATGGCGCCCCAACGTATACGGACAGTGCAAGAGCTGGCTCGACATGGGATTGCAGCCGCGTGCCGTCAGCCGTGACCTCGACTGGGGTATCCCTGTGCCCGTAGAAGGTGCGGAAGGAAAGGTGCTGTACGTGTGGTTCGATGCTCCTATCGGATACATCTCCAATACCAAGGAATTGCTTCCCGACAGTTGGGAGACATGGTGGAAAGACCCCGAAACGCGTCTGCTCCACTTCATCGGAAAGGACAATATCGTATTCCACTGCATCGTATTCCCCGCCATGCTGAAAGCGGAAGGAAGCTATATCCTGCCGGACAACGTGCCGAGCAACGAATTCCTGAATCTGGAAGGAGACAAGATTTCGACTTCCCGCAACTGGGCGGTATGGCTGCACGAATATCTGGAAGACTTCCCCGGTAAGCAGGACGTACTCCGCTACGTACTAACCGCCAATGCTCCGGAAACGAAGGACAACGACTTTACCTGGAAAGACTTCCAGGCACGCAACAACAATGAGCTGGTAGCCGTATACGGTAACTTCGTGAACCGTGCAATGGTGCTGACTCAGAAATACTTCGACAGCAAAGTACCCGCCTGCGCAGAACTGACGGATTACGACAAAGAAACCCTGAAAGAATTTGCCGACGTAAAGGCAGAAGTAGAAAAACTGCTCGACGTATTCAAATTCCGTGACGCGCAGAAAGAGGCGATGAACCTGGCACGCATCGGCAACAAATACCTTGCCGACACCGAACCCTGGAAACTGGCAAAGACCGACATGGAACGTGTAGGCACCATCCTGAACATCTCTCTGCAACTGGTTGCCAACCTTGCCATCGCTTTCGAACCGTTCCTGCCTTTCAGCTCGGAGAAACTCCGCAAGATGCTGAACATGGAAAGCTTCGAATGGTCGGAACTGGGAAGGAACGACCTGCTCCCGGTAGGACATCAGCTGAACAAGCCGGAACTGCTGTTCGAAAAAATAGAAGACAGCGTAATCGAGGCACAGGTACAGAAGTTGCTTGACACGAAGAAGGCCAACGAAGAAGCCAACTATAAGGCAAACCCGATTCGTCCGAACATCGAATTTGATGATTTCACGAAACTCGATATCCGTGTTGGTACCATCCTTGAATGTCAGAAAGTGCCGAAAGCCGACAAGCTGCTGCAATTCAAGATTGACGACGGACTGGAAACACGTACCATCGTATCGGGCATCGCAAAGCACTACCAGCCGGAAGAACTGGTAGGCAAGCAGGTTTGCTTTATCGCCAATCTCGCACCGCGCAAGCTGAAAGGTATCGTCAGCGAAGGCATGATTCTGAGTGCCGAAAACAACGACGGTAGTCTGGCAGTTATCATGCCTCAGAAAGAGGTGAAGCCGGGCAGCGAAGTAAAATAAGTGATAAGCTAATGGATATTACACTCACATTAATACAGAGTAAGATATATGAAGTCCGAGGGCAGAAAGTAATGCTGGATTTTGATTTGGCCGAAATGTACCAAGTTGAGACACGTATCTTAAATCAATCGGTAAAGCGGAATCAGAGCCGCTTTCCCGAAGACTTTATGTTTCAACTAACAAATGAGGAATGGGAAGATATGTCATCACAATTTGTGATGACATCCCGTGCCAAACGTCCGAAATCTGCTCTTCCACTAGCATTTACCGAACACGGTGTTGTAATGCTCTCCAGTATACTCCGAAGTGATATTGCCATACAGACCAGTGTTCTGATTGTACGTGCATTTGTTGCCATACGGCAACTAATTGCCAAATTTCCTGTAGATAGAGTCGGCCAGTTAGAAAATCAGATGGAAGAACTGAAAAATTATATCGAAGAGGCCTTCACCGATTATAATGATATTAATGAGGATACCCGCACACAATTGGAGCTGATCAATCAAACACTGGCCGAACTGCAAGCGCAAAAAGCAACAGCGGATAAGCCACGTAATCCAATAGGATTCAGAAAGTGAAATATGGTATAATAATATGAGTGAAGAACAGTCACTGAAACAAAAAACAGCAAAAGGGCTATTTTGGGGAGGGCTCAGCAGCAGCGTACAGCAGCTACTAGGACTTCTTTTCGGAGTAGTGTTAGGAAGATTACTGGACCCTGCAGATTACGGTATGATCGGTATGCTGGCTATCTTTCCGGCCATTGCTTCCGCCCTGCAGGAAAGCGGATTTGTCGCAGCACTCGCCAATCGCGAGAAAGTCAGCGATAAAGACTATAACGCTGTATTCTGGTTCAGTATCTCTTTTAGTGCTGTTCTTTATATTTTGCTCTATTCTTCAGCTCCGCTGATTGCTAAATTTTATGATACTCCGGAGTTAACGTCGCTTGCCCGTTTCTCTTTCCTCAGTTTCTTTATAGCCAGTTTCGGGATAGCTCCACGAGCTCTTCTTTTCCGTAATCTCAAAGTGAAGGAGAATACCATCATTTCTCTTTCAAGCCTGTTTCTATCCGGTATTGTGGGGATTATTCTTGCCGCAAACGGATTTGCCTATTGGGGTCTGGCTATACAGACAATGACCTTTGTCGTCATAGGCACGGCACTCAACTGGTACTTTGCCCACTGGAAGCCCAGCTTCCGCATTGACTTCTCTCCCATCAGGGAGATGTTCGGATTCAGCAGTAAAATGCTGATTACGCAAGTCTTTATTATCATCAACCAAAACCTGTTCTCCGTCCTGCTGGGTAAATTCTACACTAAACAGGAAGTCGGAGACTTCAGCCAGGCCAACAACTGGAACAATAAGGGACACGCCCTCATCACCGGAATGATCAACGGAGTCACCCAGCCCGTACTGGCAAGTGTGGCTAATGACCCGCAGCGTCAGGCGGCCGTGTTTCATAAAATGCTGCGTTTCACGGCTTTTATTTCTTTCCCTGCCATGTTCGGGCTCAGCCTCATTTCCAGAGAGTTCATTCTGATTGCCATCACGGACAAGTGGCTCGCTTCCGCACGGATCATGCAATTACTTTGTATATGGGGAGCCTTTATCCCGATCAATAATCTGTTCTCCTTATTGCTGGTCAGCCGCGGGAGGTCTTCCATCTTTATGTTCAACAGTATCGCACTGAGCGTGTTGCAGCTGATCACTGCCTGTATCAGTTATCCATACGGCATCACCACCATGATTTATCTGTTTGTCGCTATCAATATCGGGTGGCTGTTTGTCTGGTACTGCTTTGCCCGGAGAGAGATTCCGCTGACGCTGTTCAGCATACTGAAAGATATCGCTCCTTATTTTCTGCTGGCAGCTTCGCTGACAATCGCAGCCCATTACATAACGTCGGGCATCACTAATCTGTATTTGTCACTTACCATCAAAGTGTTTTTCGTGGCTTCTCTATATGCACTTGTTTTGTGGAAAATGCAATCAGTCATTTTCAAGGAATGTATTCAGTTCATTAAAAAGAAAAAGATATCATGACGACACCTACCAATTACATAGCGACCTGGTTCTACAAGGAATCCAAAGAAGATGCCAGTTTCTATCCGCAGGCAGGCAAACGGGGAGATTCCGCCCTCGTCCATTCCATTTATATGCAGATACAAGTGCCGTTCTTTACCACTTTCAGGCATTATCATCCGGATGACAAGTTGCTTTTCTTCAGCAATCTGGATCAGTTTCCCGATTATCTGGAACGATTATTCAAGGAGTTACGGATTGAGACTGTTACCCTGCCTTATCTCTGCATCCCTCCCAAAGGATGGTACGGGGCATGGAGAAATCAATTCTACCTGTATGATATCCTGCGCTATATGGAGAAAAGGATGCAAGCGGACGATACGTTGCTCATCTGCGATGCGGACTGTCTCTGTATGCGTCCGTTGGAGCAACTGTTCAGCGACACACGGAAATACGGTTCCGCCCTGTACGATGCATCCGACCGACCGGACCTCAGCGTGAACGGAATCACACTAAAGGAGATGACAGATATCTATAATGACTGTTACGTAGAAAAAGAGAAGAGAGAAAAAGAGAAGGAGGCAACGAAGAAAACAGAAGCGGAAAAGGAAGAAGCAGAGCAGCAAGATACGAAAAACGGAGTCACAAGAACAGAGCTTGTCCATTATTACGGGGGAGAATTTATCTCGCTGCGTGGTGATGTAGTAGCACGAATCAACGAAGCGTATCCTGCTTTATGGAATTATAATCTGGAACGTTTTGCCGCCAATCAGCCCAAACTGAACGAAGAAGCCCACTTCCTGAGCGTAGTGGCTACGAGGCTCAACATCCACAACAATATCGCCAATCAATACGTCAAACGCCTCTGGACCTACCCCAAATACAATACGGTAGAAAAAGGAGACGAGCAACTAGCGGTATGGCATCTTCCTTACGAGAAAAAAAGAGGATTGTATCTGCTGTACAAACACTTTGTGAACCACCCCACTTTCGATGACGAAGAGGCCTTCCGCAAGAAAGCCTCCGCCTACACCGGTGTGCCGACCGTTACTTTCGGGAAACGTATCCGCGATTTCATCACCATTCTTCTTCTAAAAATAAAAGACAAATGCATATACTGATACTTCCAATGTACTATCCTGAGAAGGACTCCTCCCCGCACCGGGGATATATGTTCTTCGAGCAGGCTATGCAACTGGCTAAATCAGGCTGCCGGACAGGACTTGCCTTCACGGAGCAAAGGCCTCTGAAGAACTTCACATGGAAACGGTTCCGCAAAGAGAGTCATTTTCAGATATCGGCAGAAGATAACGGCAGTTTCGTCACCATGCGCATGCACGCATGGAACCCGAAACTAAGCACCCGCGCGGGAGGAATCATCTGGTCTCTGCTGACCGTCTTGTTAGTACGGAAGTATATCCGCACTTACGGTCGCCCCGACCTGATTCATGCGCACTTCGGCACATGGGCAGGGTATGCCGCACGACTGGTTTATAAATGGTATAAGATTCCCTATGTCATCACAGAGCACGCCTCTTCCATCAACGGCAATCAGACGACACCGTCGCAGGCAGTGATACTAAAGAAGGCATACAGCGAGGCACGCAAGATCATCTGTGTCGGCACGAAACTGAAACGGAGCCTGTGCGCATACGTCAGTGACCCGGATAAAGTGACCGTCATACCGAACTTTGTAGATACGAACACCTTTGCATTCAGCCCTCACCGGACGGAGAAAGAGAAACATTTCACTTTCATCAGCATCGGAAACCTGAATAAGCGCAAAGGATTCTGGGATTTGCTGACTGCTTTTCACTGGGCATTCAAGGATATGCCGCACGTCTCTTTACTCATTGCCGGAGACGGGGAAGAAATGCAGTCACTCAAAGAGCAGATTCAGTCTCTCCACCTGGAAGAGCAGGTAAAACTGACCGGCCGCCTGTCACGGGAAGAATTGTCCGGGTTGCTGGCTACTTGCGATGCTTTTGTGCTGGCCTCCTTTGCGGAGACATTCGGCATCGTATTCATCGAAGCAATGGCAACAGGATTGCCCGCCATCGGCACCATATGCGGAGGACCGGAGGACATCATCACTCCCGAAAGCGGCTTCCTCATCCGACCGGGAAATGTGGATGCGCTCGCCGCTAAGATGAAAACATTGTACGACACCTACGAGTCGTTCGACAAAGAGAAAATCCGCCAGTCTATCGTCAGTCGCTTCGACTTTCAGTTGGCGGGGCAGAAGTTACGGCAAGTTTATTCAGAAGCATTAGAAATGTCCAAGCCCCCAAAAGCATCAGAATCATGAAAGTTACAGTCATAGATTGTTCAGTATCAGGCCATCGGGAAACGTATTATAAACAGTTTGCTCAGACATGGGCGGGCATGGGGCACGAAACGTCGCTCATTGCTCCCGACGGGAAAGGTGTACAGGAGACCGTTGCCTTTCAGCCTGTCTCAGCGCTTCCGCTGCTGCCGCTCCCTGCCGGAAAACCGTTGCAGAAAAAGCTGGTTGTACTGCGCAATGCAGTGATTCGACTGCAAAATCTGTACAGGCTGCGCCGGAGTCTTCAACGGCTGAATCCCGATCTGGTCTTCTTTGCCTGCCTCGACGATATGCTGCCTACATTGGCTCCCTTATGGCTATTCAATCTTTTGCTGCCCTATCAGTGGAGCGGCCTGCTGGTTCAGTCCGCCCTGCCGCCTTACCACCGAGGGATGCCCGACACCCGCCCTTTCCTGCGAAGCAAAAACTGCGTAGGAGTAGGCATACTGAACGAATATTCAGCGAAAGACCTGGAAACATTTCAGCGCCATATTCTGCTGTTTCCCGACTTTGCCGATCTTTCGGCTCCCGCCACAAACTACCCGTTGCTGCAGAAACTGAAGGAGAAAGCCAGAGGAAGGAAGGTGATATCCCTGCTCGGTTCCATCAATTTCCGCAAAGGGATAAAGTTACTGTTAGAGAGTATCCCTTTATTGCCAAAGGATGAATATTTCTTCCTCATTGCGGGGAAATCATCTCTCACTGCACAACAGGAAAACGACCTGCGGGCGTTTGGGGAGTCAAGGAATAACTGTCTGTTCTCATTGGAGAAGATTCCCGATGAAAGCTGTTTCAATGCCCTGATAGCTGAGAGCGACCTTATTTTTGCCGCATACAAGCAGTTCACCGGCAGCAGCAACCTCCTGACCAAAGCTGCCGCCTTCCGCAAACCGGTCATAGTCAGCCGCGGCCTCTGCATGGGCCGGAGGGTAGAGCAGTACGGAACAGGCCAAACCACCGGAGAAGACAACGCCGGAGAATGCAGTGCAGCTATCCGCTCGCTGTGTACCGAAACAAGGATGGACACTCAGGCCTTCGCCCGGTACGCCCACGAACACGAAGTGGAGAAACTAATCATATGTTTTAATCAAATCAGCAAGCATATACAATGAAAGTACTTTTTACATTCGGAGGAATCCCCCACTACCTGAATGCCATGCTCAACAGGCTACAGGCAAAAGGAGTAGAAATAACCGTTGTCAGCCCGAAGAAAGGGAATACGACCATCGGCAAAGGGGTGAAAATGGTAGAAGGAGGAACCTACAAGCATCTGACCACACCGGAGAAAAAGATGTTCTACGGAAAAAGCGCTTTCCCCGCCCTTCCCGAAATCATTGCGGAAGAAAAACCGGATATAGTGGTAGTAGGATGGCCCTACTTCCTGCAAGTATTCTTTCAGCCCGCACTGAGAAAGGCTATGAAGTCCTGCAACGCCAAGCTGGTGATTCGCGAAATCCCCTTCCAGACTCCTCCCTACGGAAAGATCAAGGAATATTTCAAAGCCAATCCGATGCACGACGAAGGTATGCGCCTGCTCAGCAAGGGTACCGGATTCTATCTGCGCCAATGGATAACGGCAAGGATACGGAAATACTGCTACGCCCAAGCCGCCGGAACGCTGAACTACTCGACAGCCGCCTACGACATCCTCCCCTCTTACGGAGTAAAGAAGGAGCAGATACACGTCACCTACAACTCGACCGATACGGAAGCACTTCTCAAAGAAAAAGAATCCGTACTGGCTTCCCCCTCCATCCTTCCCCCGTGCGACCGTCGCCTGCTGCACATCGGACGGCTGGTAAAATGGAAACGGGTAGATTTATTAATAGAGGCTTTCCGGAAGGTAGCCGCCGACTATCCGGAAGCGGAACTGGTGATCGTGGGAGACGGACCGGAACTGGACAACCTCAGACAACAGGCAAACGACCTGCAACTGGCAGACAGTATCCGCTTTATCGGAGCCGTCTATGACCCAAAGATACTGGGCGCCTATATGAACGAATCGAGTATCTATGTGCTTGCCGGCATGGGAGGGCTTTCGATCAATGACGCCATGACGTATGGTATGCCCGTCCTCTGTGCCGTATGCGACAGTACGGAACGCGACCTGGTCATGGAAGGCAAGAACGGCTATTTCTTCAAAGACGGAGACGCCGATAGCCTGGCAGATAGAATCAGAGAGATGTTCGAATCTCCCGAACGTTGCAAGGAAATGGGAAAAGAGTCAGAACGGATGATCCGGGAAAAGATCAATATGGAGACAGTCAGCGAACGCTACCTGAAGGCTTTCCAAGAGATTATTCATCTCACTCATCTTCGCGATTCCGGTAATTAGCCGGAGAAGTCCCCAAATGCATCTTTACGTACTTCCCGAAAAAGGACTGGTTGGGGAAGTTGAACTCTTCCGCTATTTCCTTGACGGACTTGTCCGAACGTTTCAGCCGGTACTTGATATGTTCTATCGTCGTTTCATTGATCAAGTCCAGCGGAGTCCTGCCACACGCTTGCTTGATGACTTTCGAAAAATGCTTGGGAGTGTAGCAAAGCGCATCCGCATAATAACTCACAGAACGGTGCATACCCTTATCTTTCGATAATAGCTCCACGAATTTCCGCAGGGTATAATCCGCCTGTTTGATGCCTTCTTTCGGACTGTCCCCCTTGTCGGGAGCATCGATTTCCTTGTGAAGCTGTCCCAGCATCTCACAAAAGAGGGCGGAGAAGAGATGCTGCATCACTTCCCTGTGATAATAATGAGGTTCATCATTGATCTTCGCTACAATCAAATCCCGATAAAACCTGAAAACAGGTTCGTCCCCGCCTTCGCTGATAGACTTCACCGGATTGTTGTGAATATGGGCAGCGGTATTCCACGTTTTCTTCTCCATTTTAATAATGCGTTGCAGAAAACGGGTAGAGAATCCCGCCAGCCTTATCTTATATTTAGGACTCAGCATTGTACGACTGATCAGTGTATTGGGAAGACCGAGCAGCAAGTCGCCTGCCTGCAACTGATACGTCCGGTAGTTGATATCCAGCTGGATACACCCTTCTGCACAGACAGCAATAAGGAAACAGTTCAGCCGGACCGTATCATTACTATACGGAATCCCGTCCAGACTGTTGACTATCGCAAAGTCATCGTCTATATAATCAAGGATATGCTGACTCTTCTTAAAGTCTTCTATATCTACTGTCATAATGTTCTCTTTTTCCATAATCTCTCCTTTTTTACTTTTTGCAAAGTTGGTAAATAATAGGGAAAACAGAATGTCCCAAACTCCTTTATAATTGTTTGATATGTCGTTTATACGCAAATAGTTAGCCATAAAAAGCACAAATAACGAAAACAGGACATTCATAGAGAAAAATCGGTCACCATTGACTTGTTCTTTTCTCCTACTTTTGTTCTGATTTTAATAAAAGACAAAAAGAGTAAGTATGATTACAGTGAACAAAAAATGGATACGGCTGATAGGAATTGTCGGTTGTACAGTGTGGATGGCATCGTGCAAACAGGCACCGGATGCAGGAGTGAAATCTTCTTATGCAGTCATGCAGATAGAACCAACGGACAAAGAACTTTCTTCCTCCTATTCGGCGACCATACGCGGGCGACAGGATATTGACATCTATCCGCAAGTGTCGGGAACAATCGAGAAACTCTGCGTGACCGAAGGTCAGAAGGTACGTCGGGGACAGTTGCTTTTCATCATCGACCAGGTACCTTACAGAGCCGCGCTCAAAACCGCCACCGCCAATGTGGAAGCGGCACGCGCCGCTACGAGCACCGCCGAGCTGACTTACAAGAGCAACAAGGAACTGTATGCGCAGAAAGTCGTTTCGGAATTTAGCCTGAAGACTGCCGAAAACTCTTATCTCACCGCCAAGGCACAACTGGCACAGGCTGAAGCTCAGGAAATAAGCGCACGTAACAACCTCTCTTATACCGAAGTGAAAAGTCCCAGTGACGGAGTTGTAGGCGCATTGCCCTATCGTGCAGGCGCATTGGTTAGCGCCAGCATTCCTTATCCGCTCACTACGGTCAGCGACAATTCGGATATGTACGTCTATTTCTCGATGACCGAGAACCAGCTGCTCGCCCTCACCCGCCAGTACGGCGACATGGACGAAGCGTTAAAGAATATGCCGGAAGTGGAACTGATTCTGAACGACAACTCAGTCTATCAGAAGAAAGGTACCATCGAATCCATCAGTGGAGTGATCGACCGTCAGACAGGGACCGTAGTGGCACGCGTGGTGTTCCCCAACGAATCACGGCTGCTTCATAGCGGAGCATCGGGCACGGTAGTAGTGCCGAGCATCTACAAGAACTGCATCGCCATCCCGCAGACAGCTACCGTGCGGATGCAGGACAAAACAATTGTATATAAGGTAGTGGACGGCAAAGCGGTCTCCACCCTGATCACCGTAGCCGGAATCAACGACGGACGCGAATATATAGTGCTGGACGGCCTGAAAGCCGGTGACGAAATTGTATCGGAAGGCGCCGGACTGGTGCGCGAAGGCACACAGGTTAAATAAGAAGGAGACTGATTATGAAAGGAAATATATTTATCAAACGGCCGGTGATGGCTATCTCCATCTCCGTGCTGATTCTCGCCATAGGGCTTATCTCGCTCTTCACCCTGCCGGTGGAGCAATATCCCGACATCGCACCTCCTACGGTCTATGTGGCTGCCAGCTATACGGGCGCCGATGCCGAAGCAGTGATGAACAGCGTCATCATGCCGCTGGAAGAGAGCATCAACGGGGTGGAAGACATGATGTATATCACGTCCAGCGCCTCCAATGCAGGTCTGGCTATCATACAGGTTTACTTCAAGCAAGGCACCGACCCCGACATGGCGGCTGTCAACGTACAGAACCGTGTAGCCAAAGCACAGGGACTGCTGCCCGCCGAAGTAACGAAAGTCGGCGTAAGCACGATGAAACGACAGACCAGCTTCCTGCAAATCGGCGCGATGGTCTGCACCGACGGTCGCTACGACCAGACCTTCCTTGCCAATTATCTGGACATCAACGTCATCCCGCAGATCAAACGTATCGAGGGAGTAGGTGATGTCATGGAGCTGGGCGATACCTACAGTATGCGTATCTGGCTGAAACCGGAACGGATGGCACAATACGGGCTGGTGCCTTCGGACATCACCGGCGTGCTGGGCGAGCAGAACATTGAAGCCCCTACCGGCTCACTGGGCGAGAGTTCGCAGAACGTCTTCCAGTTCACGATGAAATATCGCGGAAGACTGAAGAGCGTGGAAGAATTTCAGAACACCGTTGTCCGCTCGCGTGAAGACGGCTCGATACTCCGTCTGAAAGATGTGGCGGATGTGGAACTGGGCACTATGACTTATAGTTTCCGCAGTGAGATGGACAGCCAGCCTGCCGTACTTTATATGATCTTCCAGACGGCAGGTTCCAATGCGACCGCTGTCAATAAAGAAATCACCGCCCAGATGGAACGGATGGAGAAAAACCTTCCGGAAGGAACGGAGTTCGTCACCATGATGAGTTCGAACGACTTCCTCTTCGCTTCCATACACAACGTGGTGGAAACACTGATTATCGCCATCATTCTGGTCATCCTCGTGGTATACTTCTTCTTGCAGGACCTGAAGAGTACGCTCATCCCGTCTATCTCCATCATCGTGTCACTGGTAGGTACGTTTGCCTGTCTGGTAGCTGCGGGATTCAGTCTGAACATCCTGACCCTGTTTGCCCTGGTGCTTGCCATCGGTACGGTGGTAGATGACGCCATTGTGGTGGTGGAAGCGGTGCAGTCCAAGTTTGACGCCGGATACAAGTCGCCCTACCTTGCCACCAAAGATGCGATGGGCGACGTGACGATGGCTATCGTCTCTTGTACCTGTGTCTTCATGGCCGTATTTATCCCCGTCACCTTCATGGGAGGTACTTCGGGCGTGTTCTATACCCAATTCGGTATCACGATGGCAACTGCCGTAGGTATCTCCATGATCTCGGCTCTGACCCTGTGTCCCGCCCTGTGCGCCATCATGATGCGTCCGTCGGACGGAACCAAGAGCGCCAAGAGTATCAACGGACGGGTACGCGCAGCTTACAACGCTTCGTTCAATGCCGTGCTGGGCAAGTATAAGAAAGGGGTGATGTACTTCATCCGCCATCGCTGGATGGTATGGACTTCACTGGCTGCTACCATCGTCCTGCTGGTTTATCTAATGAGCACGACCAAGACGGGACTCGTGCCGCAGGAAGACCAGGGCGTTATCATGGTGAATGTCAGCATCTCACCGGGAAGCACGCTCGAAGAGACAACGAAAGTAATGGACCGGCTGGAAAACATTCTGAAAGATACGCCCGAAATAGAACACTACGCCCGCGTAGCAGGATACGGTCTGATCTCCGGTCAGGGAACATCTTACGGTACGATCATTGTCCGCCTGAAAGACTGGAGCGAACGAAAAGGAAAGGAACACGGTTCGGATGCCGTAGCTTCCCGCCTCAACGCACAATTCCAGTCCATCAAGGAAGCGCAGATATTCAGCTTCCAGCCCGCCATGATTCCGGGATACGGTATGGGTAACTCCCTCGAACTGAACCTTCAGGATATGACAGGCGGTGATCTGGCTACGTTCTACGATGCGTCCACACAGTTCCTCAACGCCTTGAACCAGCGTCCGGAAGTGGCTATGGCTTATACATCCTACGCCATCAACTTCCCGCAGCTCTCGGTAGAAGTGGATGCCGCCAAATGTAAGCGTGCAGGAATTTCGCCAAGTGCGGTACTCGATGCGGTAGGCAGTTATTGCGGTGGAGCGTATATCTCCAACTACAATCAATACGGTAAAGTATATCGTGTCATGATGCAGGCATCGCCCGAATATCGTCTGGACGAACAGGCATTGAACAATATGTTTGTACGCAACGGTACGGAAATGGCTCCGGTGAGCCAGTTCGTTACACTGAAGCAGGTACTGGGACCGGAAACGGCCAACCGTTTCAACCTCTACAGCACCATCACAGCCAATGTGAATCCTGCCGACGGTTACTCTTCGGGTGAAGTGCAGAAAGTGATTGAAGAAGTGGCCGCAGAATCGTTGCCGATGGGTTACGGATACGAATATGGCGGTATGGCACGCGAAGAAGCAAGCAGCGGCGGCGCCCAGACGGTTTTCATCTACGCCATCTGTATCTTCCTGATCTATCTGATTCTGGCTTGTCTCTACGAAAGTTTCCTCGTACCGTTTGCCGTTATCTTCTCCGTACCGTTCGGATTGATGGGCTCGTTCCTGTTCGCCAAGATACTCGGACTGGAGAATAGCATCTATTTGCAGACGGGTGTGATCATGCTGATCGGCTTGCTGGCCAAGACGGCTATTCTGATTACGGAGTACGCCATCGAACGCCGCCGCAAAGGAATGGGCATCGTGGAATCGGCCTACTCTGCCGCACAGGTCCGCCTGCGTCCTATCCTGATGACGGTGCTGACGATGATCTTCGGTATGCTTCCGCTGATGTTCTCTTCCGGTGCGGGTGCCAATGGCAACAGTTCTCTGGGTACGGGTGTCGTAGGCGGTATGGCTGTCGGGACGGTGGCATTGCTCTTTGTCGTTCCGGTCTTCTACATCATCTTTGAGTACTTGCAGGAGAAAATCCGCAAACCGATGGAGGAAGAAGCAGATGTACAAGTGCTTTTGGAGAAAGAGAAAAGTGAAGCTGAACGTGAACGTTAATAAATAAAAGAAAGAATGAAGAAAAATATCATCCTGTTAGTTGCCATGAGTCTGACGCTGAGCGGTTGTGGCATCTATACCAAATACAAGCCCGCCACTTCCGTCCCCGACGATCTTTACGGCGGGGAAGTGGTGACGGAAGACACTGCCGGTCTGGGGAATATGGACTGGCGGGAACTCTTCACCGACCCTTATCTGCAGTCCCTCATCGAGACAGGGTTGCAGACCAATACCGACTACCAGTCCGCCCTGCTTCGCGTGGAAGAAGCTCAGGCAGTGCTGATGTCCGCCAAACTTGCTTTCCTGCCCGCCTTTGCGCTTTCCCCGCAGGGGACAGTGAGCAGCTTCGATACGAACAAGGCTACACAGGGTTACTCGCTGCCCGTGACCGCCAGTTGGGAACTGGACGTATTCGGCCGTATGCGCAACTCCAAGAAGCAGGCGAAAGCGCTGTATGCACAAAGTGAAGATTACCGTCAGGCAGTCCGCACGCAGCTGATAGCCGGTATAGCCAATACCTATTACACACTGCTGATGCTGGACGAACAGCTCCTCATCTCCCGACAGACGGAGGAGGCATGGAAAGAAACCGTAGCCTCTACCCGCTCCCTGATGAACGCCGGACTGGCGAACGAATCGGCTGTATCGCAGATGGAAGCGACTTATTATCAGGTGCAGGGTTCTGTGCTCGATTTGCAGCAGCAGATCAATCAGGTGGAGAACAGTCTTGCTTTATTATTGGCAGAGACACCCCGCAACTACGAACGCGGAACGTTGGCAAACCAACAGTTTCCTACGGACTTTGCCGTAGGAATCCCTGTCTGGATGCTTGCCGCCCGCCCCGATGTCCGCTCGGCCGAGCGGACACTGGAAGCAGCGTTCTATGGCACCAATGCGGCACGTTCGGCTTTCTACCCTTCCATCACGTTGAGTGGGAGTGCCGGATGGACGAACTCCGTCGGGTCTATGATTCTCAATCCGGGCAAGTTCCTGGCATCGGCGGTAGGTTCGCTCACGCAGCCGCTCTTTAATAAAGGACAGGTGGTGGCTCAGTATCGCATCGCCCGTGCGCAGCAGGAAGAAGCGGCTCTCGGCTTTCAGCAAACATTGCTCAACGCCGGCAGCGAAGTGAACGATGCGCTGACTGCCTATCAGACCAGTCAGGGGAAAAGGCTGTTGCTGGACAAGCAGGTCACTTCCCTGCAAACGGCCCTGCGAAGCACTTCCCTGCTGATGGAACATACGAATACAACCTATCTGGAAGTACTTACCGCCCGACAGTCATTGCTCAGCGCACAACTGTCACAGACGGCCAATCATTTTACCGAGATACAAAGTTTAATTAACCTATACCGTGCTTTAGGGGGAGGTCAGGAATAAAGAATATCATACTTCCTCTGTTTTTTTTGATCCTAATGAAGAAGGGCTGCCGGAGAAGTGATTCTCTGACAGCCCGTTTTTCGTTAGAGGGCATGCCCGATTTGAATCAATAACAGACCAGGAACGGAAAATACATTCCTGATGTGCATTATAGCCTGTATGTTATTCATAAACAGAAAACATATTGCAAACCGAATTGGCCAAATGCCGCAACCCTTCTCCGCCGGGTAACTGAAATAAAGTCATACACCAATTATCGTTTCCTTCCAACATATAAGGACCGGTTTCGGTTATCGCAATATCCCATCCGATACTTCTCACTTTCGGAATTCTCATAGCAGCTTGCTTGGCTAATGCTATTGCCTGATCGTAATATGGGATTATGCAACCTGTTATTTTTTCACCACTGACAGGATGTATATGAAACCGTTCTCCTGACGGATGTTTTATTATAGCAGGTTGACAGACGACACCCCGATGATCAACAAGGGCGGCAATTCCTCCTGTAGCAAAGTTATCTGTGCGAGCCTTTATTCCTATACGTAAAACAACACTCCACACATCGACCTTATTTATACTTTCATCATAATATGTCACAATTCTCAATGTGTTGAGACTTGACGGATTCAGTTTATTCAGGGCGCTATGTTGGATAATACGTTCTTCGTATAAATATTCATCCGGTTTTTTTACAGTAGAAATAACATAGTCATGTAGTTGTCGCAATGATGTAAAGTTTTGCATCGGAAAAATAATCCCTTGACCGGCTTGTCCTTTTATGGGTTTAATGACGACCTCATTTATGGATATGGAGTAAGGATCATGCATTTGCCTTTTTATCTCATCAAACGTCATTACCCGGCGCCCTAGAATATCCTCAAAAACTTCGGCAAAATGCACTTTATCTTTTAACACTAACGCTTCGCAGGGATCGTTTACTTGACGTGTCAATTCATGACGTAACGAAGAAGTGAGATACTGTCGGCATTCTGTTCTGCTTTTCTTAAAGAACTGCAACTCGTAGTAGTTTTCGAATGATGCACCGTACATCCAACTATGTGACAATAGCTCAAGGAACATCAGTTTCCTTTTTCCGAATACGTAATGATTATATTCTCTCAGCTTTCGAAAATCTGCAATTCGTATATGGTACAATAAATTTCTTATCTTTGACTTTAACTTGAAAGCATTATTACTGCTTTTTGTAATTGAACGGGCAGGAACTCCGGCAACAGTAGTATGGCTGTCGATATTTCGCGTCACTACAGCGCCTGCACCTATTTTGCAGTCAGCACCGACAATGACATCAGGAAGTATTACCGCATTAGCACCTATCTCCGTCCTGTCACCGATAATGGCACGTCCCAAGATTTTTGCACCGGGAGATACTTCACAATATCGTCCAATACGGACGTCATGACTGATAACAGTGCTTTTATTGATAAATGTCCCCTGCCCTATACTTACATTACAAGTAATAGTTGCCCCCGAAAGAATCACAACACCTGGTTCGATAGTATTGTCATACCCGCCCACAAGGGCTTTTTGGGAGATAAAAGTGGTCAATACTCCTCCAAGACAGGCAATCTTTCGTGCCAGTACCTCTCTACGCTGTCCACCTCCGACACCAATAATAACCTTACTGTCTGTTTTCAGATGTTGCTCCAGTTCATTCCAGGATTTAATAATGGGAAAGTCATAATATGCATCGCTAATATCTGTATTTATATTGTCAAACAAAGATACAGTTTCTTCTACATTATCCCACTTGAGTGCTGTCAAAATCTCCTTAGCACATCCTTTACTCCCGATTATTACCATTTTACACTTTTCTATTTTCGACGATATTCAGCCAAGACCATGCCAATTTGATTAATTTCATCATCTTTCAAACCCACGTGCACCGGCAGACAAAGCACCTTCTCAGCATTCATCCCTATTTTGTAATAGAGCGGCTTTCTAAAAATGCACATTACAAAATAAAACCATTTATAGCGAATAAACACTATCAAAAAGTACGATAATATCCTCCTTTCATACAGCACTGATATTTCTTTTTAGAAATTTCATATCTCAGCTTGATAACAGTCTATTAATTGCTTTGGAGTACATTGGAATTGTTACTGCCTAATAAACCGACTGCACAGTAATGAATCAGATAAAGACTCGTCAGTAAATCATATTTTCATCTATCATTCAATTGTTCAGCTTGTTACAATGCATCTTCTTATTCTTTTATAATACAAATAGGCACATAGTCTGTTAATTTGAACTTGTCATTCTATAAATGGTTTATGTATATGCTAACTCACACAATGTACAACAGCCAACCTATATAATGTGCGATAGCTGTTGCACATTATGTGAGTCAATTATCGCAGTGTTTGTGCGGCAATCAATATCGTAGATAGAAAAGTATAATTATGATACTCAAATATACAGGGAGAAAGTATGGTATTAATAAAAGAAGGTGCATTATATCTATTTGTATAATAGATGGTTATGAAAATATGTGACTATGATGAAGTTTTGTTTGCAATTACTATTCAGACTTTAAATCCATTCATTTCGGAACATTTTAGTTCATTATAGGTGCAGTTATACGCTAAATTGTTAGTCCATATAAATCAAGTATCAGTATCATATGGGGCAAGCGTTAGTTTCCTCGGAGGAAACGCCAGTTCCCTTTAAAAGGAACGGTCGTTTCCATTAAAAGGAACGACCGTTCCCTCACCGGGAAACGACAGTTTCCATTCCAAGAAATAACAGGAAACTATAAGTCATTGATATATAACCATATAGAGCACCATCGGTAATGTTATAGAGTTTATGTTCATGTCCGCACAGTTTCATTCATTTCCACTTTGCAAACCCGGGACTGAACTTCATTCAAATTCAGACTGAAAGGACTGAATGCAAAGTGCCAATACTTAGTTTAAGAGGTTAGAGAATTCATATATTACAATCAAAGTAGAGAATAGCAATATTTTAGAATCATGAGGAATAAATGATATAACAGTAGCCAGAAGCAATATCAAAATTATGTTGATTATGTTATGCTTACAGTATGCTTCATAATGGTATTACTTAAGCATATATTTTTTATAGTGGAATTTATATCTGGATTTTAACTTTTTGATAGTTATTTCTCTCTTTTCCTGATCATAATTCGGAGCAATATCACTATAGCGTATGCTTCTGAAAAGAGCTTGCAGATATTCTTCTTCCTTCTTCTTTCCTTCTTCCGTCAAAAGAATTTTGATTATGCCGGATGGATGTCCCGTTTTAATTACATTTATTCCTATGCATTCGGTGTATATCTCCGCATTATGCTTAGACAAACTTGCAGACCACTCATTTTGTAACGGTGCTTTCCATATAAATACAGTATCGGCATTGAAATAATTCTCCATATTGTCACCGGTAATCGTTTTTACATATTTAGCAGAATCTAATTCTATCAATTGATTGTCGAGCTTTGAATTCGACTCTCCTTGCATCATGAATATTCCGTTGACCGTTTTCAATCTCATATCATCCTCGAGACCTAAATTTAATACTGCCTTTAATTCCCCATAAGCCATATTTTGACTTACTGTGTTATTATTCTCAATTACATCGAAATAAGGAAATAGAATCAAACAATTTTTGTCTTTTGACTCTAAAGTCATTCGATAAATCGTGCCTATATTCCTCTTCTCGTTCACTCTAAAGGTAGTCATCCCATCAACAACTTTGAAACCTTTGGGCTTTGTCAAATCGATGCCGAATAACTCTGAGCACTCAAAACGATACATTTTGAAAATATACCTTTGAGCGAAAGTATTTACTGCAGCTGAGAAGATGAAAATGAATGATAAAATGAATGTTTTCATAATTGAAGTGTTTATAGAATGCAGGAGTATTTTATTACTCTTGCATTCTTGATTAAATTTTATCTTATTTCATACACATGTGTTACATTAGGTAAAGTACAGAAGCCTCTTACACCGTTTTGTGCATCATAGTACATAATGCTGGAGCCTGATTTATATTCGAGGTTTACAGCATGTACAGCATTTATTACTATTACATATTTATTTCTACTATTGCTGTCGATATTCATATTGTGAAACATGGATAGTCCAATCATACCGCCATCATCACAAAAATGATTCATTGCAAAATAAAACTTATCAGAAGGTACCCCATTGCTTCCATATGTTTTTGTAATCCATGAATTAACTTCATCAAAACTTTGTCCTGTAGCATATGCAATACTACGAGCCACACAATCTGTCCTTGTATTCCCGATTTCTGTTCTAGTCTGAATCCTATTTCTAGAAAAATAGTTTTCTGATAAAATCTTTTCGTTAGAATTATAGGCAATAAGCTGAAAATATTTAAACAATTCTTCAGAAATATTTGCATCCTTACCGGCATTCTGAAGAATTTCAAATAAACCATCTTCGTTTTCCTTTATGTCTAATCGAGAAAATGCTTGAAATATTATTTCCCGGTCTTCGTTTGTGAGTTTATTAAAATCTGCATTAAAAGGCAAGCTCAAATAAATTTCATTTCTGTTTGATTTATCTAATTCCTCTTCCTGTTGGCAACCTGTAAATACGATTGATGAAATCAAGGATAGTATAAAAATAGAAAAAATAAACTTTGATATTTTCATTTCTTTATTTTTTAGTTTGTTATCATATGGCAATTTTAGTCCGTTCTGTCTTAAAAAGGTATATACATTCCTCTGTACATCTTAAGGTATTGCCTTAACCTCATCCTTTGGTTCTTATTTGCTTATCATAAATATAGTTTTTAATTCAACAATGTTTTCTTAATATTTGCCTAGTACCTCAGAATTCAGTACAGCTTGCTTCATTTTATATTTGATTTGTGTAATAACTGGAGATTTCACTTTAATCGGTTTGTTTACTATCTTTGTAGCGACCACTAACGCTTTCTGTTCATTCCCAGTTTCTTTATATAAGTCATATAATAAATTTAGTGGGTAAAAACGACAAGGACACATCACAGATGCTTGCAAGTAGGAATATTCAGCTTTCTTATGCATTTTAAGTTTTTTATAGATATCCCCAAATAAAATTTTTAATTCATAATTAGTCCATAGTGTCTGACATTTCATTGCGACTATCAAACTTTCTTGATAACGTTCTGCTTGGAAAAGTTCAGCACTATAGTTGTAAAGAAAATAACGATCGTTTCCTAAAGACTTCATTAATTTTTCATATTTTGGTAATACTTCTTTAGTTTTTCCCATAAGAGAAAGATTGGTAATATGTGCCCATTGCATTTCAGCTTGCATTCTGATATACACTTTATAACCTGCATATATAGAGAATAAGATGCAGGATACAGCAACTCCTTTTAAGCAAATATATGGGAAGCGCCTTATTATGCTTTTTATGTGTTTCCGTATTAATATATATGTGCTATATATCAACATTAGCCATACAAATGGATACATTAATGGATAAGAAAAACACGAGAAGGTACATACTGCTATCCAACAGAGCAAACTTGTTTCATTCATTTCTGATGGATATTTGAAATAGCAAAAAAGTAAGTATGACAGCCATCCTAACAGCAATAGGATACCGATAATGCCATAATCAATAATTATACGCAAATATTCACAAAATGGATATTGTACATTATCCGCTAATATGCTATAAGAATCTGCTGGATGTTTTTCAAAATAATCTGCCTGATAATCCATATAATGGGCCTCGAAACCACCAGTTCCATAGCCAGTTAACCAGTTTTGTTGCAGCATTGGCATTGCACATCTCCAGATTAGTAAACGTCCATCAGCGGAGTCTTTTTTTATGTAATAAAGCCCGGTTATAACTACTAAACATATGAGACTTAATAAAATTATTTTTCTTCCCAATGTGGTTTTAATTCTTCGAATGCTCCAGCAAAAAGCTATTACTAATACACTTAGGATTCCTGAACGTGATTCTGAAAATATAATTGCTAGTATTGTTGAGAATGTGATAACGATTAGCGTCAAGCGCAAAATACTTCGCGATTTTGTAATCCCCCATATATAAAAAGGAAGAGCAGCGCACAATGATGCAGCGAAACCTGCCGGATTGTCGAAACTTCCAGTTACTCGGAAAGCAGTTGTAGGAGGAAGAAGATTGAAAAATTGAAATATTCCATAAAGTGCTTGTGCAAAAGTTACGATAACAATAGTGCCTATAATATAAATTGCTTTTTTGTTTTTGTATGTACCTTTTAGATGTGAGAAGAAAAGGAATCGAATTATTAAATAGTTGGCTAGAAGAATTATTCCTAGCGACATCGCGAGCCATTTCGGCATAATTTGTGAATCTACAAATCTATCGGAGGTGGCAAAGATTGTACCTATACAAATGAATGTAAATAGGATAAGCATTATCATTGTATCAACTACGTACGTTTTATTACTTACCACCATACTTGCTTTTTATTTTCATAAGTAAATATTCGCTCTTCTTTTCCCTTAGTAGTGTTGTGTAATAGCAATAAAGCATTATCAGGAACGTTATCGAAATGCAATACTCCATCTCGATTACCTTCCATTTCTTTTATTAGTGACCATTCATTTCCATCCCAATAGAACAATTGATAGTTTTCTCCCTCACGTATAAAGTTATCATCATTACGTGGCAAGAACCTTATGTTTGACAAATGTACCGGTTGCTCAAATTCTACTGCTGCCCATCCATCATCAGCCGCATCCCTATTGTAGCAAGTTAGTACGTCCCCGTCAAACATCCTTTCAAGATTACCATCTCTTGTAGCGTACCGTGCACCAAACATATTCTTCACAGGTGCCCGGACACCAACGGAATCGTACATCTCTACTTCAGCCATATTTCCATGGGAGCCATTAGGGGAAAGATAACGGAAATAACGATATTTTCCTGTATAATTAGTAGATAAGGAATGAAAACGGCTTTCGGTAATGCTGTCAATCGTTGCTATAGTCAACGAATCGCTAAAATCTTCCTTATCGGCAACTTGGAACTTACCACCCCATGTACGTTTGCAGAGCGTTTTCAACCAATCGGAGAAAGTATATTTTCGTGTGAGACGTATTCGTTTTAATTGTGTGGTGTCTGCTCGTAGAATATGCGTTGTACCATCCGTGTTTAAAATGAACGGATATCCTGCGGGAACTATTTGTTCGTTGCTGGCATAACAAACTGGTAGATATACGATTCCGCGTCCCATTTGCATAAAGTGTGCTTTTTCCCCTTTCCGTCTGCTGTAATGCACTATAGACCAATTTTGGTTATTGAACACAGCCAAATATATCCATTCCCTATTGTCCACAACCGGATTGGAGAATAGCGAAACGTCAACATCTGAAGTTTTAATATAAGAAGAGGTAACATCCATAAGGCAAGGTGATTGAAATAGTTCCGGTCTTTTTTCATCACTATAAGCTATATCATACATTTCCGGTTGTTTCTTAAATGTTTGCCTGAAAACTTTGGGTAGTTTATGTTCAGGACGAGCGAAAAAGTGGTCTCCCAATCGCTCATTTTGTCCAAAAGGAAAGGCTAAGTCATCTTCTGGTAATAGTACAGCCCATGAATGCCCCATTGAACGGTTTCCCCACTGAGGTGTAAAATCTTTGGCTGCCGGTAGACCTATAGCGCGCATTTGCGCAACATTGCGGCTAGCATATGAGTCACAATTTCCTACTCGTACTTTCAAAAGAAGATTTAACGGAAATTCAGGCATACTTTCTTTCGGGTAGTAAACAGCCGTATGAAACCATTGATTAATAGCTGAATACGATCCATATTTATAGTGGTAATTGAATTGGCTGTTTTGTAAATGTTGTACTCTGGGCAGATATTGTTCCATATATGCTTTGCGCCAGTCACTGACAGGCTCCTGTCCTACACGATAGGGAAGAACATAGTTGCAGAAGTGCTCGAAGCTGTATTCACCTGCCCATATTTGATTCCAGACTTTGAAAGCACTATCAATATGAGCAATCAGATAGTCTGATTTTATATTTTCAATGTCCACGCGTTTGGTTTCTACAGCTTTTATGCTGCTCATTTTGATTAGAATAGAATCGTAAGCATAATTATAAAATCCGTCACTTTCCCACTTATACTTGGTAAATATGCTATCTATATTATTATAAAATGTGTCGATTGCTTCGCTTTGGCTACTGTAATGTGCGTCCATATTCTCAATGAGAAAACGGGCGGCTTGCAATTTTAATTCATCATTTTTGTAATGTTCTAACACAGCTTCCAGCTCACTCCTGTTATTACCCGCCTCATCTAAAGCTTGCGATAAAGGGCTATTGCAGGATGAACATAATGCAATCACCCAAGCAATGTATATATTATAGATAATTATGTCTTTCATCATATTTTTATTGCAGATGTATTTACAAATGTTATAGACAGTCACTTGTCTATCTTCTATAGACAAGCTTCAGGCGGATTCCAACTCTTGAGTAAATAATTTATTTATATATTCTCCAATAAGCAGATCTTTATCAAGTTCCATTTTCTTTTTCAAACGATATCTCTTAGTATTTAGAGAGAGCGGCTGGATATTAAAAAAGTTTGCTATTTCATTATTTGTGAGATTTAGGCGCATGAGTAAGATTACGTGGATATCTTCTTGCGTCAGTTTTGGAAAATTGTATGCAAGTCGATGGACGAATTGATTTTGGGTATTATTAATAAATTCTTCTATTTTAATCCAATCATTCTCCACGAATGGTTTACGGCGCAGTAGCTCTTTTATCTCCATTTCATTCTTCTTGTTTTGACTGGAACATGACTGGAGGAATAGATTGGAATATAGCTTTCGATATTCCATATCCAATCGTAGAATTTCTTCAGATTGCACTTTGAGTTCTTTTTTATATTTGACATTGCGCAAATATAGAACGACAGAAAGAAGCAAGGAACTGCTTAATAAACCGAGTGTTATGACAGTAAACGAATAGTTCATAATAATAGAATTAAGGAGGTTTGTATGTTGTGTGCAAATATAGTCTGTAATGTTAAATTCGAAGGTATATAAAACGATCAATAAAGGCCACATATCAGTCAAAAGAAAATTTATCGGTAGATTTTCTTTTTAACGAATTGCACCTCCTTCACCTTTCTGCTGAAATACTAATGAATAAGGTACTTCAAAGAGAAAGCGAAAGAGGTAAATTAAAAAAGTAACAACAGTAGATATGTATATGTGAAGTATGATCCAACTCTTCAGATCTTAAGAGCTGTCATATCAAGTGTAATACCTGACTATTTAAAATTAATATCTGAGCGCAGCTATGATTCTTTCGCAAGCCTGTCCGTCACCGTAAGGGTTATGCGTTTCGGACATCCGCTTATACATTTCTTTATCAAGGAGCAGGGCAGTGACATTACTGACAATAGCCTCCGCATTCGTGCCGACCAGCTTCACCGTACCCGCCTCAACAGCTTCCGGACGCTCGGTCGTATCCCGCATCACCAGCACGGGCTTGCCCAATGAAGGGGCTTCTTCCTGCACACCGCCGCTATCCGTCAGCAACAGAGTAGAATGTTGCATGGCATAGATGAAGGGCAGGTAATCCAAAGGAGAGATCAAGTAGACATTGCTCAGACTGGAAAGCAGTTCATACACTGGCTTCTGCACATTAGGATTCAGATGAACGGGATAGACAATGTCCATCTCCGGGTGAAGAGCCGCCAGTTCTTTGATCGCTTTGCAGATATGCAGGAAACCATCTCCGAAGTTCTCGCGACGATGTCCGGTGACGAGGATATACTCACGATCACCTACCGTGTAGCCTTTCTCCTGAAGTTCCTTCGCCATCTTTTCTTTCACACCGGCGGTGGTGGAAATGATATCGACCGCCATCAGCAGGGCATCGATCACCGTATTTCCGGTAATAAAGATTTTCTTCGCGTCTATATTCTCTTGCAGCAGATTTGCCCTTGACTGTTCCGTCGGTGCAAAGTAGTAAGTGCAGATACGGTCTGTCACCTGACGGTTCATTTCTTCCGGCCAGGGAGACAACATATTATAGGTACGCAACCCGGCTTCCACGTGTCCCACAGGTATCTGCATATAGAATGCCGCAAGGGATGCCGCCATCGAGGTAGTCGTATCTCCATGCACCAATACGGTGTCGGGACGGAAGTCCTTCAGCACTTCGCGCAGTCCAAGGAGTACTTTAGCGGTAATGTCATACAAGTCCTGATTGGGAGCCATGATATTCAGGTCATATTCGGGAGTGATGCCGAACACTTCCAATACCTGATCCAACATCTGCCGATGCTGTGCCGTAACGCAGACACGTGTCTCAAAATGTTCTGTATCTTTCTGGAGCGCCTTTACAAGCGGAGCCATCTTTATCGCTTCGGGACGGGTACCGAAAACGAGCAATATCTTTTTCATCTGCTTTATTTATAGAGTCTATATAACCTCTTCGCAATTAAACTACATTTTATCGTCTCACGCCGCAGAAGTCCAGTTCTATCTTTCCTTCCTCCCTTGGCAATGCAAGGAAGACATCGTGGCGAACCAGCCAGACGATAATATCCGCTTTCTCGTATGCTTCCCGATAGTCTGTCAGATGGAAGCTCTTATGAGTGCTTATATTAGGCTCGATAATCAGCACGTCCGCTCTCGATTCGGAGATGATGCGAGAGGCGATATATTTGGCGGGAGATTCCCGCAAGTCATCGATATTCGGTTTGAAAGCCAGTCCCATGCAGGCAACGACCGGTTCGCGCTCGTTCTGTTCTACAAACTTCTGGCAGGTTTCCAATACTTTGTTCGCACACCAGTCCGCTTTGTAATCGTTTGTTTCACGGGCACGCTTGATGAGCTGCGCCTGTTCCGGATAGTCGGATACGATGAACCAAGGGTCTACCGCAATGCAGTGACCGCCTACTCCGCAGCCCGGTTGAAGGATATTCACACGCGGATGCTTGTTGGCCAGTTCGATCAGTTCCCATACATTGATTCCGGCTTTGTCGCAGATCATGGAGAGTTCGTTGGCAAAGGCGATCTGTGAGTCGCGGGAGGAGTTCTCCGTCAGTTTGCACATCTCTGCCGTGCGGGCATTGGTGCCGTGCAGTTTGCCTTGTACGAAAGCGGAATAAAACTCAATGGCTTTTGCGGTGGATGCCGGATCGATGCCGCCTATCACGCGGTCGTTGTGCACCAGTTCGTATAATGTATTTCCCGGCAATACGCGTTCGGGACAATAAGCGATATGTATCTTTCCTTTCAGTTCGGGACGTTCTTTATAGATCACTTCCGCCATACGTTCGGTGGTATATACCGGAGAAGTGGATTCGATGACAAACAGGTTACCCTCCTGCAGATAAGGGATCACGGAACGGGTGGCCGCTTCCACATAGGTGATGTCCGCCCGATGGTTCTGCTTGAATGGGGTAGGCACTACGATAAAGAAAGCATCCGCCGCTTCCGGCTTGCATACAGCGCGTAACTTTCCACTCTGCACTACGTCCCTGACTACCTGACCCAGTTCAGGTTCTACAATATGTATCTTTCCCTGGTTGATCGTTTCCACCACAGAAGGATTGACATCTACTCCTATGACTTCGAAACCGTGAGCGGCAGCAACGGCTGCCGTAGGAAGGCCGATATACCCTAATCCTAAAAACACAACCTTTTTCATGTTCAATATCTCCTTATTAATAAGTGTGGCAAAAGTACAAATAATATGTGACTTTGTACGGATTTTCACTGAAAACCACTACTTTTGTGCAAACATTTTGAAAGCATGAGGGTACTAATCATCAATACTTCCGAACGAATAGGTGGTGCGGCTGTCGCTGCCGGACGACTGATGGAATCGCTTAAGAACAACGGCATCAAGGCGAAAATGTTGGTACGTGACAAACAAACAGACCAAATCAGCGTCGTCGGACTAAAGGGCAGCTGGCTGCACGTATGGAAATTTATGTGGGAACGCATCGTCATCTGGAAAGCCAACCGTTTCAAGAAGAATGATCTCTTCGCCGTAGATATCGCCAATACCGGCACGGACATCACTTCGCTTCCCGAATTTCAGCAGGCAGATGTCATCCATCTGCACTGGATCAACCAAGGGATGCTGTCGCTCAACACCATCCGCAAGATTCTGACTTCCGGCAAACCTGTAGTATGGACCATGCACGATATGTGGCCCTGCACCGGCATCTGCCATTATGCACGCGAATGCAAGAATTACGAACAGGAATGTCACCACTGCCCTTACATCTACGGAGGAGGAGGCAAGAAGGACTTATCTACCCGAATCTTCCGGAAGAAAAAAGAGATTTATAGTCAGGCGTCCATCACGTTTGTAGGCTGTAGCCGCTGGCTGGCGGAGAAGGCCAAAGTCAGCGGGTTGCTCACCGGACAAACGGTTACCAATATCCCGAACGCCATCAACACGAATCTGTTCAAGCCTCACAATAAGCTGGAAGCCCGCAGAAAATGCAGGCTTCCGCAGGAAGGGAAGCTGATTCTTTTCGGTTCTGTCAAGATCACAGACAAGCGAAAGGGCATCGACTATCTGATTGAAGCCTGCAAACTGCTGGCAGAGAAACATCCAGAATGGAAAGAATCATTGGGCGTGGTTGTTTTCGGCAACCAGTCGCAGCAGTTGCAAGACCTGATTCCTTTCCGCGTCTATCCGCTTCCTTATATTAAGAATGAGCATGAGTTGGTGGATATATACAATGCCGTAGACCTCTTCGCCATCCCTTCTCTCGAAGAGAATCTGCCGAATATGGTGATGGAAGCAATGTCCTGCGGTGTGCCCTGCGTCGGTTTCAACACCGGAGGCATACCGGAAATGATCGATCATCTGCACAACGGATACGTAGCTCAGCGCAAGTCTTCGGAAGATCTGGCCAACGGCATCCATTGGGTACTGACGGAACCCGAATATGCGGAACTCTCCGCACAAGCCTGCCGCAAGGCCATAGGCAACTATTCGGAAAGTATCATAGCGAAGAAGTACACGGACGTTTACAACAAAATAACAGGGAAATATGCATAGTGTCCATCCTACTCCCAAGTTCTCGATTATCACGGTGACCTACAATGCCGAGAAAGTACTGGAAGATACCATCCAAAGTGTTATCTCGCAGACTTACCACCACGTAGAATACATCATCGTGGACGGGGCCTCCAAAGACGACACTCTCTCTATCATCGACAGATACCGCTCACGGATACACACCGTCGTCAGCGAACCGGACAAAGGATTGTACGATGCCATGAACAAGGCGATCTCCCTTGCCAGCGGCGACTATCTCTGTTTTCTGAATGCGGGCGACTGCTTTCACGAAGACGATACTTTGCAGCAAATGGTGCACAGCATTCATGGGAGTGTTCTCCCCGATGTCATCTACGGGGAAACTGCGATTGTTGACAAAGACAGGCACTTTCTGCATATGCGCCGGCTCTCCACGCCCGAAAAGCTGGACTGGAAGAGTTTCAAACAGGGAATGTTAGTCTGCCACCAGGCTTTCTTTGCCAGACATACGCTGGTGGAACCTTATGACTTAAACTACCGGTACTCCGCTGATTTCGACTGGTGCATCCGCATTATGAAAAAGGCGCGTACCCTGCACAATACGCACCTGACAATCATCGACTATCTGGATGAAGGAATGACTACGCAGAACCGAAAGGCTTCTCTTAAGGAACGGTTCCGCATTATGGCAAAACATTATGGATGGATAAGCACCGCAGCACATCACGCATGGTTTGTACTGCGGTTGATTATCAAGCCGGGACAATAACTGCCACTTAAAATCAGTATAGTCACTTCACCCACAAAACTCCTATTTATATATTACCTATTGAAACCAATTATATGCAGGCTTATCTGTTAATTCGAATAAAATCTCCCCACCGTTAATAATATCTGAATGAGTTATGACAGAACTACGGTGAGGCTTGCCATTGAGATATACAGCGCGTACATAACAATTGCCTTTGCCGAAATTCTTTGTTTTAATTGTGAATGTTCTATTTTGAGGCAAATGCAATACAAAGCCCGGCAGACAGGGAACTCCTAACTGATATTCAATAGAAGCCGGACACATGGGATAGAATCCCATCGCACTGAAGATATACCATGAACTTAATTGTCCACAGTCGTCATTTCCCGGCAGTCCGCTAGGTGTGGGCAGATAGTATTTATTGACTATATCATATATTCTTTTTTGAGTCATCCACGGCTTTTTACAGAGATTATACATATAGGGAGCATGCATCACAAATTCATCACCCACATAGTAAATATCTTTATCGAATAGTTCATCCATAAAAACGGCTAAAGAATCGGTACCTCCCAAAAAGCGAATTAGTTCGGGAACATCATGGGGAACGAACAACGTATAATTCTTTTTATAATTGTACACTCCTTTGGGGTTAAAACCACTCCATACGCTGATATCGTAATCTTCCGGATGACTCCATGAACCATCTGCTTTACGCGCACGAACCATTTTGGTTTCCTTATCCAGTACGTTCCTGAAATTTTTGCTTCGTTTACCTAGTTTATCCGATAAGTCCGGTTCACCTTTTTCGGCAAAGAAACGGGAGAGACAATAATCATCATAGGCAAACTCCATCGTTCTGGCTACTGATTCTCCATATTTATCAACAGGTACGTATCCCAATCGTTCGTAGTCCATAATGCCCAAGCGTCCCCAAGCAACATGGTTACCCTTATCATACGCATTTTTCAGCACTGCTTTTTTAGCTTTCTCTACATCAAAGTTACGCACTCCTTTTACATAAGCATCCGCTATTATGGCATCACTATGAGTTCCCATCATGCAGTTGGTATATCCCGGATTAGGCCATTTGGGAAGCCAGCCTCCCTCATCATAGGCATGAAGGAGTCCGGTTATGAGATCTCCCGCAAAATCGGGTTTCAGTAATACGAACAGAGGATGGGTCGCTCTGAATGTGTCCCATATAGAATAGTCCGTAAAGCTGATACCCTTATGTACTTTTCCATCAAACGGACTTCTGTATTTTCCATCTTCAGATAGACTTCTGGGCAACAGGAAAGAGTGATATAGCGCTGTATAAAAAACAATTTTATCTTGTTCTGCAGCTCCGGGCAAATCGATGACTGATAATTCTTGATTCCATAATGCTTCTGTTTGTGCACTGATTGTTTCCATACTTTTGGCTCCGATTTCTCTTTCCAGATTTATCCGTGCCTGTTCCACGCTAATAAAGGATGTACCAACGATGGCTTTAATTACTTCATTTTTTCCGGTTTTGAAACGGATATATCCCCCTATTTTGGTAGACGATTCCAAATGTCGATTGCCAGTCAGAAGGGATGTTGATGACTTTTTATCAGGCCTGATCCAACTCAGTTTTATCCGTGAACTCCATTCATGCTGATAATATTCCAATTTTATATCATACATTTTACCGGCTTCCAGAGAAATCTTCTTTTGGGTAGGTTGATAGCTGAAACTATGAGATTTCCAGTCATCGATGAGCAATTCTCCGTTGATATATAATCGTGCTCCGTCGTCAGCTTGTATCCCTAATGTATATTCACCGGTAGAGGGAGCTTTGAGTTTGCCGCTCCAAGTCACCTGGTAATCATTGAAACTGAAATCGTCCGCAGGTTTATACCAGTCCCAGTCAAAATCGATAACCGGATCGATTCTTTCACTCCGCAGATGTCCGAACCCCTTTGAGTCCTGTGTATAAATCCCTTTTAAGCCATTGACCCACTTGCCTTCTTTTTGAGTGAACAGATATTTCTCTTCAATTACTTCGGGATAATCATTATTAAGATTAAACGTGCCGAAAGATTCGAAATCCTTATCGAAACGGACTACAAAATATCCGGTTTCCCGATATCCTCTGGCAGATTGTATGCTTTTACCGGAAATTTCTTTTCGTACCGGGTCTATGTGAATATAGCCCGGTGCTCCGGCTGTAAACATGGAAGGCATAGCATCTACCACTACGTAAGCACTATCCGACTGGGGATAGGTAAATTGCAGGATAGCTGAAGTTTTTGTAGCCGATAATTGAGCTTTTACCTGATAGTCGTCCAACATGACTTCGTAGAAGTGAGGTTTTGACTTTTCGGTTATATGGGTAAAAGAAGAACTACGCTCTTCGGGCCTGCATTTCAGTTGTCCGACAACCGGCATTAGTTCAACAGCACCATAATCGAACATGACGGCCCCACTTGGATAGTGTGTTCCCATAAATCCCGAAATATAGTTATGTTTATACCAGTAGGGTACCCGATGGTGCAGCGTTCCAGCGTGCTTGCTCTCTAAGGTATGGGCAGTCCATTCTGTCATCCCGAAAGGCTCTGTCACTCCGGGAAAAGTATATCCCGAAGGATCTTCATGCCCGGCAACCGCTACTCCGGATTGCCATACTTCTGTTCCAATCAATGGGTTGACATATTGTACCCATGAGTTTTTTTCCTCTTGTGAGTTCATGTTAATCGACGTCAGGAATGGAAGAACGGCCAGTATCAATAATTTCATTTTCATGGTACTGTAGTTTAATCGTTGAGTATTCTTTTGTAATTGGCAGCTCTCATATACATATAAGCCGCTACAGTAGAAAACCTTAAATCATATTTTTCAAGATTGCTTGTCGTTGGCGTTCCCCAGTGTTCCGGGTAGCGTCCATTGCCGTCACGAAGTTTATTGTGGATAAAGTTAATCGCATGGAAAGCTTTCGTTAGCCAAACCGTGTTTTTATCTGTATCATACATATCAAACCAAGAGTCTATTATTGAAAAAGCGAAATATCCGGGATCATTCAGAGCTCCGTTGATTGAATTATACCATTTGGCTTCGGAAGATGCCAGGGTAGCTTTTGCCTGTGATAAATATTTTTCGTCTTTGGTGGCCTGATACATTTTCAGCCAACTCCTAATCATAAAACCAGCATTGTATGACCATTTCTGTGTATTAACAGAACCATCCGCTACCATTTTGGCATCCCACAGAAGATTGTCCGATTTATCCAAAAGATTCTCAACAGTCCAGTCGTTTATGCGGATGGCAGCATCCAGATATTGGCGGTCCTGAGTGATTTCATAGAGTTTCATACAACTCAGCATGGTTACGGCAGAGCAAATCGTATTCTTCTGTACGGGTAAAGAAACAAAAGTTTCCTGGAAATAAATTCCTCCTCCCAGCACATTATCTTCTCCCGAAAGAGAAAAAGCGAGTGCCCCTTTGGCTTTTTCCAGGTAGGAATTATTTTGAGTTGCCAGATAAGCATCGCAGAGTCCGATTGCTGTCCATCCGTTTTCGTCGTAGAAACGGTCGGGAACCTTCTCGGCACTCGTAGGTAAAGTGGCATATCCTGCAATACCTTTATAGTTGGGATGCCAGTAGTTATCAAAATTGAGAAAGCAGTTCATCAAAGCATCCGACCATTCAGACTTGCTCAATGAGATTCCTTCGGTGTATGTATAAAGAAGGAAAATATTTCCCCAAATAAAAGAGACTTGTGAACGGTCCTGATTCTCATAATAAGAATGTGTACCACTTATTTTCAAATCGTTATCAATGACAGATAGTGTCTCTTTACACCATGTATAATAATCATTATTACCGATTTCTACACCGGGATCGGTGTCAATGATGATATCCTGTACAGTGGCATCACAGCCCGAAGTAACCTGTACAAAGGACAACATAGCCAAAAGTGTTTTTATTTTATTGCTGATTCGTATCATAGCAGTCAGTATTTATAAAGTTTAATTAAGATTATCAAGATCAGACCATGTTAAGTTAACCAAAGTAGCCGGATATTTACCTGTAATATCTTTAATAGAGGAACCGCTTTTCACATTCAGTTGCCAGTTGGCAACCAATCCTTCTTCGTCCCCTTTTAAGAAAATCTGATAGTTGTCGGCAATCTGTTGTTGAGTACGAATCGTATGCCAGATTCTTACATCATAAATTTTACCTCTGAACTGACGCCCGTTCCAAGTAGAAAGATCGCCAATAATGAATTTACAACTACCTCCGGGAATGTACGGCGCAATATCCATAGTTGCGGCTTCTTGCCCGTTTAAGTATACTTTTGCGGTTTGCGAGTCGAATGTAGCGGCAATATGTACCCATTTTTTCAATTCAATAGAGTTCTCCTGAGTAATGCAGCTTGACCATGTACCGTTGACAATCGTAAAGTCAATCGCATTATTCACCCCTTCTGCCAGACGAATCAGCAAACCGTAGATGCCGTTATCGCCCGAACCTTCTGAACCGATTATGCTGCCTCCTGTTTTCTCATTGGCATACACCCATGCCTCCAGTGTCAACTTATCAGAGAAAAATTGAGAAGCAGGGCCGCAGTCGATATAACCTGTTCCGTCGAACAACGGACATGCTGGTAGCACTTTGCTTGACAGGAATGTCTGTCGGGCAATCTCAAGCTTTTCGCAGTAGTTGTCGAGAGCTGACTGGCGATCAGTTTTATTCCGGATATATTCTGTTTCCCGGATCTTACTTTCGAAAATAGCTTTCGAACCGGTTACGAAATCACCCAAATCTTCTCCTTCAGAGGAAGAAGATAAAAGTTCATTGCATTGAGAAAGCAAACCGTCTATCTTATTATATTCAAGTGTCACTTCTTTTTCATCGGAACAAGCAGCCGCCAGTAGGATGAAAGCAAAACAAGCTAAATGAAATATCTTTTTCATGGTTTTTCTTTTTTAATCGTTTACAATTTATTTGGTGTATCCCGGATTCTGTTTCAGCTCAGGATTGAGTTTGGTTGCCTGCAGGGGAATCGGAAAAAGATTGATTGTTTCCTTATCTGTATAATTCTTATCCCACATCGGTTGAATGAAACGTCCGAAGCGAATCATATCCGTTCTTCGCAAAGTCTCGTAGCACATTTCTCTTCCCTTTTCTCTGTATAGCTCATCCAAAGTCAGTTCTCCGGTTGCATACGTAGAAACACCTGCACGTGTCCGTATCTTGTTTATACCTTCCAGCGCCTTAGAATCCACCTCATTCGATTTACGAAGAGTGGCTTCTGCCAGATTGAAGTTGATTTCTGCAATCCGGAACAGAGCAAAATCATTTTCCATGCCTTGTGCACCGACTTTTACTTTATATTTAATATTACGTGCACCGGCATTCTCCTTGTTGTTTACCATGTCCGGCAAGTCGAGGGTGAAATCCAACTGTTGTCCGGCATATTCATTGGTTCCCAAAATCGGGTTTCCGCTTAAATCGAATTGGGGTCCCCACATAAATTGTCCGTACATTCCGTTTTGAGGATCATACTTACAACGGCGGTCGTGAGTAATATCATACGTTTCAATAAACTCTCTTACGGTACAGACTCCATTCCATCCCCCATTCGGATTCTTCCAATCCCATTGCGAACGCTGCGACCAGTGAATGTTCCGGTAGAAAAGAACACTCATCTCATTGGCAACTATTTCGTCATTAGGGATCACCCAGATATTTTCCTTGCTATTCTCATTGTTCCATGCAAAGGGAGCATCCCAAGTAGATTCCAGCTGATAACCTTTTTGAAGAAGAGTCTGTGACACAGAAATGCAATCGTCCAGACGGGATGTTCCGGTGTAAACTTCGGCATTGAGGTAAAGGCGGGATAATAGCGCTAATGCGGCTTCCTGAGTAAAGCGTCCATAACTGCCGGTATCTGTACTTCTCAGAAGCTGGTCCTTGACTTCCGCAATTTCTTTTTCCACGTAGTTAAAAACCTCAGTTCTGGTTTTAGTTGGCGGATTTAGTTCGGATACCTTTTCTACAATCGGAACATTTCCGAACATATCGACCAGCATGGAATAGAAAAATGCCCTCAATGCCCGGGACTCGGCAATATATAGCTTTTTCTTGTTCTCCGGAAGAATATCGGAACGGGAATTATTCAAATCATTCAGCACCTGATTACAGAAACCCACCGCTTTGAACAGTTCCTGCCATGCTCCGTTGATAATGATATCCTGGTCGGTCCATGTGTGCCAATGCATACGTTGGTAGATACCTCCGTCATAACCGTCTCGCCCTTTTTGGGGTAAACAAGCTTCGTCTGTAGTAATCTCTTGCAGATAAAATACATTCCAGGCATACATCGTACGTAAGAAAGCGTATTGATTCATAAACGCCGCATCATATTCCTGTTCTGTCTGATAATAATTATCTTTACCCAAATCATTATACATATTTTCGGATAAGTCGACGCAACCAACCAGAAAAAGCAATGTTATAAAATAGATAATCTTTTTCATGTGAATCAAAATTTAATGTTTAAACCTAGCATAAGAGTTGTAGAACGCGGATAGTAACCGGAATCGTCGAATCCGGGCGTGAGCCCTGTACCTACTTCCGGATCAACTCCTGTATATCCGGTTATGGTCAGCAAATTGGTGGCGGTGGCATAAATCCGGGCATTTGACACATATTTCAATTGGGACAAATCGAACGTATACCCTACAGTTATGTTGTCTAACTTCAAATAATTACCTTTCTCCAGATAATAATCAGAGAAAGTGGCAGCGTCATTCAAAGGTCTGCCCAATGCGGATTTCAATAGATTGAAAGGTAAAGACACCGAGTTCTCGTAATAAATCCGTTTGGTATTCAGGACCTTAAATCCGGCTGCACCCCGAAGTTGGAAAGAGAAATCAAAATCTTTCCAGGTCAATGTACTGGCCAGATTGAAATACCATTTCGGAAGTCCGTTGCCCAGATAAGTGTAGTCTTTATCCGAATAAGCACCGTCCTCATCCCTGTCCTCAAATACCCATTTACCGACACTGTTGAAACCTCTGTATTTTAATCCGTAGTACGTGCCAATGGGTTTGCCTTCTTCCAGTATATACGTAGTCTGACCGTTGGCAGGTGAAGAAAGGGGATTGTAAGTGATGTGATTGGCACGGTAAGAACTGTTTGCCAAAGAGACCAATTTATTCTCATTGTATGAGAATCCTCCGTCAAGATGCCATTTCAGTTCTTTGTTGCGAATTACATCATACCCGATAGCAAATTCAATACCTTGATTGGTCAGTGTACCTACATTGGTAAATATCGTACTGTATATATTTGAAGGCATTTGCGCGTCATACCAATCCAGCAGATCAGTGGTTTTACGATAATAGTAATCTACACTTGCCGTCAGCCTGTCGTTCCATATTCCGAAATCGATACCTACGTTGTATTCAGCGTTCTTCTCCCATTTCAAGTCGGGATTCGGGTTGCTGACAGGACCATAAACTTTGTCCCATTTCCCATTATAGTAAGCATATCCGAGATCATTGTATTTGGCTATGGAAGCATATAAAGGAATATCCTGGTTTCCGGTGATACCAAAGCCTACACGTAGTTTGAGGTTACTAAGCGGGGTAGCATCACTAAAGAAATTTTCTTCCAATATTCTCCATCCGGCAGAGACAGCAGGAAACCAGCCCCATTTATGATTCTCTCCGAAGCGGGTAGAACCTTCGCGTCTGACACTCGCATTGAACAGATATTTACCTTTATATGAATAATTGATACGACCGAAGAAAGCTATTAACTTTGATTCATCCTGTCCCCTTCCCATTGAGGCAAGTCCATCTTCCAGATACGTACCATTACCAATGTTGTTAGCTCCCGGAATATCTGTCAGGAATCCTGAGTTGGACGCATTGTGCCAGGTTCTGTCTTCTCTGTTGAATGAATAACCGACAAGAGCTGTCAGATTGTGTACATCAGTGGAGAAACTGTAATTGGCATAAGCTTCAAATGTTCGTTTCTTGTAGAAATAAGTATTCATATCTGCCTGCCCCTCAAATCCTCCTAATATGCTGTAGCGAGAATCACGGCTGATATATTTGGAACCTTCGTAGGTATCGTTGTTAGCAGACATCATGGCATATACACTCAGACAAGGCAATACTTTGAGATTAGCAGACAGGTTGCCGGAGTAGGTATAACGTTCTCCTCTGTTATCTACTTGCGAAAGTAAGGCTACCGGGTTATAAGGTCCTACTCCTGCGTATTCGAAGAATTTTCCTTCCTGATTATAAACAGGTGCCGTGGGATGATATACGATAGCTTGCATGAAAGCTCCGTAATCAGTATAATCCGATTGAGTGTTTGCTCCGTTCAACGTACCTTCTATAGTCAGCTTCTTGTCGAAAAAATATTGCTTGAAGTTTACTCTCCCCGTCAGTTGCTTATTGCCGGTGTTGATTACCATACTTTCGGAATCCCGGTAACCGACAGAGCCTCGTATGGATGAGTTCTCCGTTCCTGTTGAGAAAGAAACTCCCTGGTAATAACTGAAATTATTTCGGATCAGCTGATCCGTCCAGTCGGTTGAGAAGCCGTAATCGTTGTTGATGGTGGAGTGCCCTTTATCTTTCAAATATCCCATATATTCATCGGCAGACATCATTTCCAGTTTCCGCACCGGTCTTTCTGTGTAATAATAACTGGTATATTCGATACTGGCTTTGCCTTTAGACGCATTTTTGGTTTCTACGATGATAACCCCATTACTGCCTCGTGTACCGTAAATAGCGGCAGACGAACCATCTTTCAGAACATTAAAGGACTTGATATCATTAGCGTTGATTGCCTGCAACTCGGACATGGTACTGTAAGTTCCGTCGACAATTATCAGCGGAGCACTTCCTGCCCGGATAGATCCGATACCTCTTAAATGTATCTCCGGTGATGCATTCGGGTCATTTCCGCTTGTATTGCGAATGGATAATCCCGGTACTTTGCCGTTCAGCAAGTTAATCGGACTGGTAGTTACCCCCGCATTAAACGATTCTTCCCCTACTTTAGTGACAGCACTGGTCAACTCCTCTTTTTTCACTGTACCATAGCCAATGGCTACCACCTCTTCCAGTTGTACGCTGTTTTCACGCATAACGATGTTCAGCCTATTTTGTGTCACCGTTACTTTTTGCGTCTCCATCCCGATATATGTAAGAACAAGCACCGTATTTTTAGGGATGTCAGCGAGCGTAAAGTTTCCGTTTATATCAGTAGTAGTACCCATATTTTTGTTCTCTACCCTGATAGACACTCCAATCAGAGGTTCACCAGAGGAGTCTACGACCTTTCCGGTTACGTTCAGATTTTCTACACCGTAAAGCGAAGGAACACATACACACAGGAAACCTGCCATTAAAATGCAATATTTTATGGTTCTCAGCGTCACCTGTTCTTTTATTCGTTCAAAAAATGAAATGGCTAAATTCTCCATAAGTTAGACTTTTTGAATAACATAATAATTAAGTCAATATAAATAGTTAAGTATAGTCGTTAGAGGGCAATCACCACCACTCCTCCGATGAGACATACCAATCCTATCACCATCATCCGGATGGCATAGCGGGTAGCTCCTTTCCACTCGCCGGAAGCAAGTCCGGCCACATTACCTGCAATAATAGCTGTCGATTGCATGGTAGCCCAGCCCACAGAAGCTCCTAAAACTCCCATAAAACTGCCTCCCATACCATAGAACATAATGCTCAGATACCATAATACCCCTGCCAGAGAAGCCATTATCAGGCCTCCGGTTGTACGATGTCGGTAAGTTTTCCAAGATTGATTCTTGCCGAACAAACGGATACATTCAAGGAGATTAATAATAAATCCGGCACTCAAAGCGATACTCCATATCACGTTGGCTGCATAAAGAGAAGATGCTCCCGTTGCTACAGCCTTTTCTTGTAAGGGTGCCCCATAAACGAAAGCAAAGTTAATCATAGGTCCGAATATTCCTGCAAGCAAACAGATAATTAACCCTTTCCTGAAATTTTTCTTAATAGGTCTTTCAGAGTGCGTCTGGCGGCTTTTGCTATCTCTGTTGTGCCCTGCTATCGCAAAGAAAATGATTCCGGCAAGAATAATTACTGTACCTGTAAGTAACTTTAGTCCCGTAGGTGTTAGCAATTCCGAAGGGTCTCTGAGAATGACAGGCATCAAAGTCCCTACCACATTAATCAATCCTTGCATAATGGGAAGACTGAGCGAAACTCCCAGATAATCAATTCCTTTTCCGAATAGTATAGCACCAATTCCCCATAAAAGGCCGAAGAAAGCCACTAGCAGTACCGTGTCGCTTTCATGAGCATATACACTTCCCAAGTCAGGAATAGAGATAAATGCCATTATCCAGGGAGCGACAAGAAGAGCGATGATACTCCAGATAAACCAATTGTTTTCCCATTTCCACAGTGAGTTGTGTTTAAAAGGCAAAGCAAACGTGCCGGAACAACCACCAGCCAGCAGAATTAATAAGAAACCCGAAATAACTGTAGTTTCCATACTTGTTTTAATTTTCGGTGAGTGAAACGATTTTAGTTACGCATTCCCGCAGTTGGGACTTTTGAGACTCTGTTAATTCGAAAAATTCAAAATCATTCAGATGGGTGTCGTTATTCTCTATGATGAGTACCTGGCTCCCCGGTTGCATGGCGATCTTGTGCCATACTTCTCTTCGGATATTGTACACAATACCCGGTTGCATATTTACTACATCATAGGTAATATTTTGATCGGTGACAGAAGCACCGATCAAAGCTGCTTTTCCCTGCAAAAGTACAAATACTTCATCTGTCTGATGGTGGATATCCAGTTTCTCAATTTGCTCCAGAGATTCGGCCTCCGCATAATTGAGATAGGCTACCTGCCACCTGTCGGTTATCAGGAACGGGTGATATCCTTTTCCTTCAAATGTGTGTTCATCAATGATTTTCATGATATAAGATTTTTAGAGTGAATATGATTTAGCTTTCTAAGATACGATCTACTACCAATTGTCTGAATTGAGGAGACAACATGGAAAAGTAGGCTGTAAATCCAGTAACACGGACCACCAGTTCCGGATATCCGGCAGGATCTTTATGGGCAGCCAATACAGTATCCTTATTCATAATATTAACGTTAATCAAAGTACCTCCCAAGTCGAAGTGTGCCCTGATGATGGACATGATTAACTCTATATTATCCATATTGGCGAATGTAGGGTCCAGCTCCCATTGCATGGGTGCCGTATTGCCGTATCCCGGCTGAATTTTAGCTATAATGGTAGCAAGTGAAAGCGATGCGCCGTCTTTTACAAAACCGGGAGTGGGATTTGCTCCATGAGAGATAGGTGTTTGCGCTAAACGTCCGTCGGGAGTAGCTCCCACACTTTGTCCGAATCCTACCGTATTTGCCCAAGAGAAGAAGCCGGGAATAAAAATCCGGCGTTTGTCCGGTTCGGACTGCGAACGTACCAGTTCTGTAAATGTTTCTTTGATCCGAATCGCCCACTTTTCGCCCAAGGATTCGGCTGCTCCATATTTTTCGCTGTTCTTCAATAAATGCCGTATTCTGCATCCTTCGTCTCCTGAGAAATTGTTTCTCAGATATTCGGTCAGGGTATTCCAGGACAATTTGTTTTCCAACTCGATGCGCTGTTCCAAAGCGGCAAAAGAGTCAGCGACAGTAGCCAATCCGGCTCCGTCAATTGCCAGGTTGTAGTATTCCGCTCCACCGTCCGATACGTCTTTGCCTTTTTCCAATGGCCCGTGGCTCAATAGATTTAGTAATAACTCCGGCTCATTGTATTTTTGAAATTTCAGGTGATGGCGAATTCCGTCGGCTGATGTTTGGACTGCCTTAGCCAAATGCTCGTTGAATAACATCCAGAGCCGGGAGGTGCTATGATCTTTTTGTTCATTCATCATTTCCGTATAGGATACCTCAAAAACTTTCGCCATATTTATTTTCACAAGGTCATTCATTGTATATTCCAGTCCGGGCAGCGACATCCAGTTACATCCCACTGCTATACGACGGCGAGCCAGTTGTGCACTGAAGCCGTTCTTCATAAATCCTTCTACCAATGCTTTATCTCCTGAGAATCTGGGCCATCCATTCTTGTTCTTAACCAGGTACTCTACGGATTTCCGGAATAAGTCCGTGTTCAGACCATCGAACACTCTCACTGTCAGATTTAAAGAGGTATTGATTTTATCGGCAGCTTCCAGTATTAAGAATGAAAGGGGGGAAGTTTGGTCTTTACCTGATTCGTCGGGACCTCCCAATTGCCAGTAGACAGGGTCGTTCAGTAAAAAACACGCCAGATAATAAACAGCCGTTTCTTTATCAATCCTTCCTTCTGACAAATCTTTTTCATAAAAAGGCGCCAATAAAGTATCAATTTGTCCGCCAGCTCCATCACGGTTGTAAGTTCTTGATGCAAGATGATACCATATGATCCACTGACAAGCTTCTCTTAATGTCGTTGGGGCATCATTGATAATGCGTTCGTTTACTTTGGCTATTTCCAGTAAGTTGTTTTTAGAACAATCGTCTGTTGCAGATGCAGCCATTCTATATGCCTGGTCGATATGACGCTGTATCCACCCCTGCACACTACGTATGACCCTTAGATGCAAACTGTAGAAGTGTTGTTGCTCTTCTGAATGATGGATGGATTGGTAATGTTCTATCTTCTTTATCAAGCCATTCCATCCTAATTTTACCCCGATTTCATAATCAGGAGCGAAATGAGCGTCATCGCCAATACCACAAATGAGGTCATATTTCTTGATATTCTCTTTTAGAAAGTCATAAGAATAATCCGGATTCCATTTATTGGGCCGCATTTTAGACATGAAATACATCCATCTTCCTGCAAAAGCATCATCGGCATCAATGTATACCGGATGAATATTCATCAGGCTGCAAAAGTTATCAGTCCATGCATCAAATCCGTAGAAAGAACCATCGGGATGGTTAGGTATGATATTCCACAAATTTTTCGGAGGAACTACCCGTCCATAGTCATCTTCGTCCAGAAGTCCTTCCTTTTCAATCTTTTCCTGAGTTTGAGCGAGTTTCCGCATACGCAGATTCGCTATTTTTTGCTCGTAATTCTTCATTTTTTGTTATTGTTTAAATTATATCTGATCAGTATTTCATTTAGTTTTTGTAATTGTCCTTTCTTTAAAAAAGCAGAATTGCTTAAGGGATTCTTCATTCCTAAATTCTCGAACTTAACGAATCCCAATGAATGAAATCCCAGCAATTCATAAGCGGGCTGGTTAGGTAATTGCCGAATGAAGCGGCATATTGACTCGATAGCTTCTTCGGAATCGTTGACGTTGGGAATTATCGGTGTACGAATGGTCATAGGAACAGCTTGTTTGGCAAGAAATTCCAGGTTCTTTATAATAGGAACATTGGAGTGTCCGGTCCATTTCCGGTGTAATGTGTCATCGGCCATTTTAAAATCGCACATCCATAAATCAACCCAAGGAAGGAATGCCTCCAATGTGTTAATATCAGTCAACAGATTGGTTTCTACGGCTGTGTGTATTCTATGTTCCCGGCATTTTTGGAGAATATCTAACGCAAAATCTTTTTGCTGCAAAGGTTCACCCCCTGAAAGGGTAATTCCTCCTCCGGATTTCTGATAGTAAATAAGGTCCTGGAGAATTTCATGTATGATGTCCGAAGAATCAACTTCTTTCCCAATCCAGGCCAGTGCGCCCGAAGTGCAGCGCTCTGTGCATTTCCCACAATCAGTACACCGTTCGCGGTGAATGGATAATCTGTTTGAGTCGATGGACAGAACTTCATACTCACATACCGTTATACAAGAGAAACAATGGATACATTTGTCTTCAATATACTGGAGTTGCGGTTTCATGCTCCAGGTTTCAGGGTTATGACACCACTTACATCTCAGATTGCATCCTTTTAAGAAGATGGTAGAACGAATTCCCGGACCGTCATGGATAGACATTCGTTGGATGTTAGTTATAAAGCCTTTCATGATATGATTCTTTTAGTATTAGCTGATGGGGACAAAGGTAGAGGTTGTCCATATACGTTTTTCCGATAGAAATTATTCATAGCGGTAGTTTTTTTACGCTATTCCGACTTTTTATGCTTTGATATATAAAAAAGAGCCTTCACAGGTTGTGTTTGTGAAGGCTAACTCTTAATATTGCAATCAAATCAAAAAAGAATATGAGAGATTCCGTTTTTAAGCTATCCTATTTCCTGAGTGCAAATGAAAAGTTTCATATTGCAAGAGTGAATATAACCTCTTCTCAGGACTTGTCCTTACATTCACATGACTATGCTGAAATCTTATGGGTTGAAAAGGGAACAGGCATTCACCATGTCAATGGACATCAGTTTAGATTATCTCCGGGAGATTTAATTATGGTACGTCCCAAAGACAGACATACGTTTTCCTCTTCGGGAAAAGGGATCGTTATTGTGAATGTGGCTTTTCCCGTGGAGACTTTAGATTATTTCCGTCAGCGATATTTTGAATGGAGTAACTTGTACTTTTGGACTACCGGTATGTTCCCATTTCAGATGAGATTATCAAGGGATATTGTGAAAAGACTATCTTCGCGGGCGGAAGAAGCAATGAAATACGGGCGATCCAATATACAGCTCGATAGTCTGTTGCTTTTCATTTTCCGGCAGATTACGGCTAATGAAAAGGTGGAAGATTCTTCAGAGATACCGGTTTGGCTATTCAATGCTATTCAAAAATTCAATAGTCCGGAATTTTTTATTCAGGGAATTGCGGGGTTCGTCGCTTTATGTGACCGTAATATCGATTATGTGAATAGGATCGTGAAACTGCACTTTCATAAATCTCTGACTGATTTAATAAATGAGTTTAAAATGCAATATGCCACTACTCAGCTATCTATTACCAGTATGCCGATCAAGGAGATATGTACAAATTGTGGATTTAGGAATCTGGGGCATTTTTATAAGATATTCCGTTCTGTATATAATCAGACTCCTTACGAATACAGGAGAATCAATCAATTAATCGTATAAAGCTGACTGCTTCCTACAGATATTGGGGACACTTGAGCTGTAATGTGAGTTAAAAGAAAAAATTCTTTGCTGAAATGCTCCTGCCAACGGCAAATGCTTGTAATGTCCAAGGGGTAAGCAAAGAGAGGAAGAATCTCCTCTTACTGTACAAGAGAGAAGAGATCCTTCACTGCGTTCCCTTAGATATCTTTCCGAATGACAGAAACTTCAAATACCTGAACCGTTACGATTCACCTCATAAAGCATTACCTGATCCAGTATCACCCCCTCATCCAATGCCTTGATGACCAGTTGATGTGATTTCTTACCCGTAACGGGAAGTACAATTTTCCGGATTGCCTGATTACGAAGTACGTTCTCTTTCCATTCCTCGCTGCGTCCCTTCGTTTCGTACGCTACCACTTCAGGCTCGGCGCCATCCAGAGAAACCGAGAAACGCAACTTATCGTCCTGCACCGGATGGTTGGGAAGTAACCGGATATCCACCTCTACCGAGTCCGTTTTCAGATTGCCAAAGGAGAAAGTCAGCGCATCGCCTTTTCTTATCTCTGCGGCTTTGCCTTCATATCCCAAACCTTCGCAGACAATAGCGTTTCCCTTCTTTGCCTCCGCTCCATTCCATTGACAGACTGCTTTACGGTCCGCTGTCATCGGAGCAGTAGCCGCCTTTCTTTCCACACGGTTGAATACAGGGAGCTTGCGGGGTTTGAAGTCCATCATACGATTCCATTTTCCATTCTCCAATGAGTTATAGTGTTGAGTCAGTGCAGCAATGCTGTCGTAAGCGGCATCACTCTTTTCCCAGTCTGCCTTATCGTGGCGTGCCAATTGGGCGTATAACAGTTTGCGATTCATTTGTGCCGCAGCCTGTACGGGATATTTCACCAGTTCGAAGTAAGCGCTCCGTCTATCGGCGGATACTTTAGAAGCAGCTTTCTCTACCGTTTCCGAAAGTTGGCTGTAAGCATTCAGACGTTCGTTTATCTCCCTTTCGCTCCACGGCAGGTCTTTCACTACCCGATAGACCGGATTCTTTTCTTCCTCCCGTGTATTTCCCATAAATTCGGGTTTGCGGATATGTGCCAAGCGATAATGTTCCTGCATAACGGGGAGGATGGCCTTTGCACAGGAGGTTCCCAGTTCCCGTTCCAGCCAATGTTTCAGATGTGCAGTCACTCCTTCGGAAGATACCTTATCCAGATTCCATGCCATATCCATGAACAGCTCAATCTGATACTCGGCAGGTTTGATGTCGCCGACGTTCAGTATCCACATTTTTTGTATTCCCTGATCGTAAGCCTGCTTCATCTGTTGATAAATGAGCGATGGACTCATGGTGCTCAACCATAAATGATCGTGCGGGCGTCCCCAGTAGGAAACATGATAATAGACTCCGTTGCCGCCTTTACGGGCACGCTCTTCGGCAGTGGGGAAATGGCGGATATAGCCGTAGTTATCATCACACCACATCAAGGTCACGTCTTCGGGTACTTGCAGCCCCGCATGATAAATATCGAGCACTTCCTTATAAGGAATAAAGACCTGCGGCACTTGTGTTACGTCTTTATTCACGTACTTTTCGAGCAAGCCGCGCTGGTCAACAAATACCCGGTCCAGGACGGCTTTCTGTTCTTCTACCGTCTTGGCTCCCTGCATCTTTCCATCGTGAACGCCACGCATACCCAGCGTGTAAAGTATCTCTTGTCCGGCAACTTCTTTCACACGATCTTCCCAAAACTGATAAACAGCCGGACTGTTATTCACGTAATCGTATGCTCCTTTTCCACGTATTCTCCATTCGCCGGCAGCACTGCACGCCATCGGTTCGCAGTGGGAAGCTCCCATAAAGATGCCATACTTTTTCGCTGCTTCCCGATTGCCCTTCGTCAGAAAGAAAGGAAGGGTACACTCATGCATGGCAGGCCAGTAGGTATTGGCCCGCAGGCGAAGCAGCAATTCAAAAATACGTTCGTTGGTACGCGGCCCGATTTCTCCTTTCACATCCGACGGTTCGTAAGTCTTGTTACTCCAAGGCATCAGTCCCCAATCTTCATCATTAATAAAGATGCCCCGATACTCCACAGAAGGAGACTGCAACTCTCTAAACTTGCCCGAAAGGCGGAATGTCTCTTTCTTCTCCGGAGTCACATCCGCCCACCATTCCCAAGGGGAAACGCCCAGCAGACGGGATATTTCAAGTATGCCGTAAGCTGTACCGTGACTGTCGCTGCCGGCTACCACCAGCTTTCCATCTTCTGAGACGGCGAGCATGAAAGCCTGCTTTTTGTTTTTTAATGCGAAAATATCGATGCCTGCCTGCTCAATTAGCTTGCTCTGTCCGATCGTTCCTACCAGAATGTTTCCGGTGTTTGTGTCTACGTGGGCAGTTGCCGACAATACAGTCTGAAGGTCACGGGACAACAAATCCAGCGAAGTACGCACCACCGGTGCTTCCGAACCGCTGCAAGCTATCGCAACCGGCTGACCGGACTGCAAGACAAAATCTTTTTGTTTACCTTGAGCGAACAAGGTCACTGCTACCAAAGCAAGGACGGAAAATAAGATTCTATTTTTCATAAATATTACAATTTTACAATATCAGTAATGGTCACAAAGCAATCGTCGCTGCCATAAATTCTCTTCGTTTTATCAGTCCATGTGGGGCTGATGCCCGTAACTTCAATCACCAGTGTATATTCTCCTTTTGCCAATTGGGGAGTCATAAAACGCGTTGCATGATCATTCGCCTTACTATAGAAATCGACCAGTGAAGAATATATTTTCTCCCCTTTCTTATCGAGGATATTCATACGCGCATATCCGCTATGACAGTTCGTTTCGCCCATAACAGCCACACAAGAGCCACTGAAGGGAATACTCAGCGTACTTCCTTTTACATTGGAAGATATTCTTCCTTCCTCCACTTTCCAGTCAGCTTCTTTACTGAACGTTATCTGCTTTAAATCGACGGTTTTTCCTTTGCGCAGAGGATTTACGGGTTTCAACTTATCAATGTCCCAGGAAGGCCAGTATTCCGGAATAGAAAGTTTTGTTCCATCCACCTGCATAGGCATCCACACATAGGTGGCGGCCGAAGCCTGATGCGGATAAGACCAGCGGTCGCCCATAAACATCGGAATCGTATCTTCGCCACACTTTAAAGGAAACACAAAAGTGGTCTGTGAATTATAGGTCAGGCTTCCTTCGGGAGCAAACAAGCCTTGTCTGGTCCACGGACCTTTGACGGAAGGGGCTGTAAAGTAGAAATTATCATTCTTCTCCCAGCTGGTCAGATTGGAGAACAAGAAGAAATATGTACCGTCTTTTTTAAACATTGCCGGAGACTCTCCGTGAGAACCGCCCACTCCCGATACCACTTTTTCCTCTGCCGTACGGTAGTCTTTACTCAAACGATAGACAATTCCTCCGTGCAACAGCAAATATCCGGTACCGTCCGCATCCTGATAAGTCCCCATATCCCAGCGGCGAATAGGCTTGCCTTCATACAACAGAGGTCCGTGAAATTTATATTCACCTGCTATAGTGCTGCAGGTAGCATAGCCGATATGGGGATCTTTATAGTTCATATCGTCCGCATGCATATACATCACATACTCGCCGGTAGAAGGACATTTCATGACTTTCACACGCTCGCCTACACGATTAGGGCCAAGAATTCCACTTGGTTGCATCGGCAGTACAACACGTTCGAACTTCCAGTTCACCAAATCATCAGATGAATAGCAACTGAAACCCGGAAAAGCATTGCTCTTGTCCGACTTATATTCCCCGAAAAGATAATATCTGCCATTCTCTTCCACAATGCAGGCACCGTGCGCATTGACAATCTCTCCCCTGTCGTCAAACCAGGGAATTCCGTTATTTACTACTTTTTCGGTTTTCCGAGCCATGCCCGTTCCGTAAGATACCCACAAAAAGGCAAATAATAACATCCAGTATTTCATGATATTCTTCTATAAATTCTTATAAAAAGTATAAGGCACAATTAAATTACAAATTTACGTTTAACTATCTATATTCCTATGGAGAATAATACAACAAGCATGGAATATTGTACTATTCTTCTTCAAAACAACATCCCGCAAAGCAGCCACGCACTTTTCACCTCCGCCGCGCATATCATGCAGCATACTTCATCATTGAAAAGAATAAGAATATTTAATGCACAAAAATAGGGAGAAGAGCACAATGAGACAGGAGGTAAATCGGGCAGATATAGGGGGTAAATCGGGCAATAAGGTAAAAGATTATTGTGTTACAATAATTCGCTGTCTGCCAAGTCAAATAAAAGAAAACTCTCTTTGGTCTCTTCTGACATATAGAAAACTTTTTACCCTTAATACTAAAATCGCAGTTGAGTTTATAATAAATAGTTTCATCGTTTATTATAAACGGTCTCCCCATTTATTATAAACTCAAATACACCTTTTAAGCACATATTCTTTAATTTTATGCAACAAAAAAGGCTGCAAACCCTATAAAAGGTTGCAGCCTCAAGCTTATCACCGGTTCACATAGATGCTGATTCGCATATGATCTCCTGTGTATTTTGTTATAATGTTACACTATTCTTTCGGTTCGGTTAAGATGATTGATAAGGTGCATTTCGTTTCATTTTTTAATGGGTTGTTACTTTATTGCCTGTATGACACCTGCAAATATACAACAAAAAAAGGCCTTTGTCAAGTCCTGCGGAAAATTGATCTTAATATAGTCATCCGAACCAATCGTATAATGCCTGATTTCCGGGAACGCCCCATTGCTCATGGCATACATACCTATATGTACGCCATGGAGCTTACTGAATGGGTTGTTCCTGGAAACAGACCGTTCGGACAATGAAGCCTTTTAATTTTCAGAAGTCTCCAATGTCACAGAAACATACATTTCCTTATTGCTACTATTGATATAATTATACTCTATCACATATCTCCGTGTATTGATTCCATAGTTTCCCGATATGACTTGATAGGTACCACTTCCGCTATTCTCTACAACCGGCAGATTCTTCCAGGGGCTGACACTTACTTTTCCGGTGCTCTTATCCACCGTCAGAGTAATACCGTTATCATCCAGATTGGGCATTTCTTCGTTGACCGACTTATGGAAGAAACGAACCGTGTTTTCATCCACTGCTGTCAGAGTCCGGGCTATTTCTATCGGAGTCCCGCTTAACAAATCCGGAGCTCCATTTTTCATCGGATACTCGGTGCCCTTCATCATATAATTGCCCGAATAGTCATTGATCATTTTCACCTTCACCAGCAACACTGTGTCAGCCTGTTCGTTCACAGGATAAGGGCTTGAGTCTACAATCTTCAAAGGAATCAAATACCGTGCATCTGTATCTATTTTTTCGGTATCTACACGTACGGGGAACCGCACATAACGTTCGCCGGCCTTAATGACGCTTGTGTAGGAAGGAATCGTATACCAGTCTTTAGGCAGCGCCACATATTCGATTTCGCCTTCCAACACGTTTTTATAGTTGTAATTATCGATGTTACTTTGATCTGCTTCTCCCAAAGTCACTGTCACGTCATCTTCGTGCATCTTTGTTCCGCCACAATAGACGGTAACGAAGAACTCTCCGTCACTTCCATATTTTACCTCTTTCTCCTGCAACTCATCTTGTGCACCTACTAAAGTCAACTTTTTAGTATATTGCTCGTCAGCCAAAGGGTCGCTCACGCAAGCCGACACGAACAAACACAAAAGTCCACCCAGCATCAGTCGAATAAAGTCATTATTATATTGTTTCATATCTTTTATTCTATTTGAATTATCTTTTCTTGAATCACTTCTCTGTTTTCATTTAATAACCCTGATTCTGGTCTATCCGCGGATTCTTGTCGATAATACCTTGACGAATAGGATAGAAATTCATCCGTTGGGTTATATTGAACTTGGAGAACTTGCAATCCGACTCAGTGACAATCGTACGCATATAGTAGTTCTTACGATCTTTCTTCATCGCCTTTATATTCATACCGGTAAAGGGCCTGCTTGTCGCTTTTACCAAATCTCCCCAACGGCGGAGGTCGTATGCGCGCCGTCCTTCAAATGCCAGTTCTATTCGTCTTTCGCGCTTGATGGCCTCTCTCATCTTTTCAGAATTATCCAGTTCTTCGTCGGTGATACCCGGCTGACCGGAACGATAACGTATCATATTGAAATATTTACGCATTTCTTCCTTATTGCGTGACACAGATATTCCGGTCGTTTCGTCAGTGTAGCTATCACCATCTCCCATCTCATTCATCGCTTCTACATAATTCAGCAGGATTTCAGCATAGCGGATAAGCGGAAAACTTTTAGATAATACTTTCCCGCTTCCTGCGGGGGAATCCATTTCATTGACATACTTCACGCAAGTATAGCCGGTGACACAGACCGTCTCTTTTTGGTATTGATCGGGTTTGCCCGTTCCATCGCTATAATAAGTCACTTTCAACGCTTTTTTATTCGCCGGGTCAGGACCATTGTAAGAAGAAGCCGGCCATATTCTATGGTTGAATCCTATCGTAGCATAATAACGCATCTCACGGTTGTAATCCATCTGTGCCATTTCAGGATCCAGGTCGAATCCTGAGAAGGAGGTTCCCAGCAAGGTTTTCTGTGCATCATCCAGATTACTGATGGGTTGCCATGCCTTTTCTTCCGTTGGATAAGGATATTCAGCGCTGGAAGCATTGATATCCCGTCCGTCTATCATGCGGTATGCATCCGCCAACTCTCCATTCACACTGATAGCATTCGTACCGTCCATCGCATAAGGGAAAACAAGTCTGGTATTGTTTTCCGTCTGACTCTTGGTCCAGATAAATTCGGAGATGCTGAATCCCTCTTCTTCTCCCGTGAACATATCCCTGTAAGATTTAAGCGGATCTATACCATGAGGGCCTTCCGGGAATTTATTGTTTTTGTTATTGAATTTGAGGTCATAAGTATTGGCCGGCAATTCAGGTGTGTATGCCGTACTGCGAACTGTGTAAAGGTTGTACAAATTCAAATCAATCACTCTTTTGGCGGCAACTGCTGCGACAGCCCACTTATGCGAGTCATAATTCTGAGGGAAATAGGGCTGATTGTCCGAGCTTCTCAGGAAGTCATAATAGTATTTATTTCCATTGAACCAGGGGCTTGCCGCTTCAAGCCGTACACGTGACATCAGAGCTAATGCAGCTCCGGACGTAGGGATGCGATAGGTTGACGCATCGCGTTCGTCCGCTGCCTTCAGCAAAGAAGCTGCCTGCTCGAAATCACTGCATATCTTTTCCACACATTCGGTGTAAGTAGCTCTCGGATAAGACATCTGATCTACACTTGCATTGGTAGGAAAAGCCTGATCGGGAACGATAGGCACAGGACCATACTGCATCATCAAAGTGTAATAGCTATAAGCACGGATAAAGTAAGCACGGCCCAGGAAGTCACGTCTTTCAAAATCTGTAATATCCGTACACTCTCCGATCCGGGCAATCACAATATTCGCCATTCGGATAGATACATAGAGTTCTCCCCAACGGAAAAAGTCGTTGCTATATTTGTCTACCATCTGCCCCATCGCAAAAAAGAGACCTTTCCATGAATCCTTTTCACTTTCCTTGATAGATGCGAACGCTTCATCGGATGCGAATCCCAAAGGCAATGGAGTCGATTTCCATACGTTGTCAAAAGCAGGGAAGTTATTGGCTGCAGCACTGATATACTTCTCAAGCTGACTCTTTCTCGTAAAAATAGAGTCAAGACTCGTCATATCATATACATATTCATCAATATCCAGGAAAGACTCACAAGATGTGAAAGTGGTTGAAATCGCAGACGCCATAAAAACACCCGCCATCATTATATTCCTTAATTTCATAATTCGTTCAATTTTAAAAGTTCAAACTCAATTGCATTGAATAAGTGCGCTGAATAGGATAAGCAGCACCGTTCGCAGATGCCTGTCCCGGGTCCCACAGCTTGATGCTGTCCCATGTACAAATATTATGCATAATGAACGACAGGCTCATTGAACTGACACCCAGTACATTCTGCAGCCATGGGTTGCGATAGGTATAGCGTATATTCAGTTCTTTGAAACGCAAATAGCTGTTGTCTGCCAACCAATATGTTGATGCCTGATTATTGTTCTTATTACTGCCATAAGTCATACGCGGGAAACGAGCATTCGGATTCTCTGTGGCTGCCGTACCCGATATTTCACGCGGAGTCCAGCGGTTATTCTGATCTGCCACGATTGTCAGCAGGTTTCCTGTCGAACCGCCACTGAAAGGGTAATAGCCTGTACCTCCCAAAAAGTAAGTACTATGTCCTGTTCCTTCGAACAGCATTCCGAGAGTCAGGTTTTTCCAGCTCACTTCTCCGGCAAAACCGTATTGAATCTCCGGTACATTAGAGAAAGACAAAGGTACTCTATCGTCCACATCAATCACACCATCAGCATTTACATCCACATACTTGATATCGCCCGGATATACTTTACTCTCAAAGTTTTGCTTAGGACTGGACTCTATATCTTCCCAGTCTCTGAACAAGCCTTCGGCTATATATCCCCTCTGTACTCCGCTCGGATATCCGATTCTCGATTGATAAGGATAGTGTATATCAGACTCCTCGTAATGCAATACCTTGTTGCGCGAGAAAGTAAAGTTACCACGTATGGTAGCCCGCCAGTTTTTTCCAAAATCCTGTTTGAAACTGAAGTTTCCATCCATACCCCAGCTTTCCATCGAACCTGTATTGGCCCACGGCATAGAGATGAAACCGGCTTCTTCCGGTACAGTGACACGCTGCTGGAAAATGTCAGTACGGCGATCTTTAAAGTAGTCAACAGTCAGCGAGAATTTATTATTGAACAGGTTGATATCCACACCGACATCAAACTTCTTCGCCTTTTCCCAGACAAGTCCGTCAGTACCTAACTGTCCTTCCCGAATACCGCCTGTTCCCCAGCCGCCATCACCTGTGCTGGTGACTGTTGTCAGATATGGGAAACGTGTACCACCGATACGGTCGTTACCGACAAGTCCATAAGAAGCACGTATCTTCAGATAATCAAGGAAAGGAAGTGCCTCTTGCAAACAATCATATTGAGAGGGAATCCATCCTCCGGATACTGCCGGGAAAAATCCGAAGCGTTTATTTTTCGGGAATTGTTCGGAGCCTGTATATCCGATATTGAATTCGGCAAAGTAAATCTGTTTGTAGTTGTAAGTTACACGTCCCGAAAGCGCCTCATAACGTCTGGGGATAGGTTTCAGAACGGCGCTGACGTTCTTGTCTTCGTCCGAGTCTTTTGATTTCGTTCTGCTCTGCAGGTAAAAGTGGAGCAGTCCGCTTATGGCATGATCACCAAACGTACGGTCATAATCCGCATTCAACTGCCAATAATAGGTACGGTCGGTGTCCGTAGACCTCGATAATGACAGGTCCTTCTTTTCCACCTGTTTCGTCATGACCAGTGTGCCTTGGGCATTTCTTCCGTTCGCCCAATACAGATCCGGCATTTTAGAACGTGTAGTATAAAATTCAGAGTTGGTGGTGAAGGAGAATAAGCCTCTAACCTTCAGTCCTTTCGTAATAAAATCCAGATCCTGACTCAAATCCACCATCAAGTTGGTAGTCAGATTACGGGTCTCTGTGAAACCTGTATAGTTCAACTGTACATAAGGGGACAACAGCTCATAGCCAGACTCCGCATTGGCTCCTTTCGACGCCAGCTGACCTGTGGAATATTTCACCGGCAGCGATACAGGTGTCAATGCTGCCTGCGCATTCCATAACGCACTGTTATTTCCCAATCCCGGTGAGTTCTGGTTAGTCATTACTTGGTAAAGCTTCAGTCCCAATCTTGTTTTCTTTGTTAAATTGGCATCAACTTTGGTCAGAAAAGAGTACTTCTGATAATTGATGTTGGGATCATATTTGTTGGCAGACTTGTCGGGACGGAAAACGGCATCCTTATTCTGCATACTGAGCGACATAAAATACCGTGCGTTCGTACCGCCACCGGAAACACTGAAATAATGCTGATTCTGCCATACACGGTCTCTCAGAATCACATCACGCCAGTTGGTATTCGGAGCAAGGTCCGGATCAAGCCCTGTCTGAAACAGTCTTAACTGAAGAGCACTGTAAAGCGGATCATCTCCCCTGCTCAGTTTTGCTTCATTGGCCAGTAACGCATACGTATAGGCATCGCAATACTCAGGCATACGTGCAGATTCGCTCAATGTGATACTTGATTTATAGTTAATACGGAGTTTCCCCGCTTTTCCCTGCTTGGTCTTCACCACTACTACGCCATTGGCTCCGCGTGCTCCGTAAATGGCTGTTGCCGAAGCATCTTTCAATACCGAAAAGCTTTCAATATCCGCCGGGTCAAGTTGATTCATATCACCTTCTACACCGTCTATCAAAATCAATGCGGAGGAATTGGCACCAAATGTACCAATACCGCGTACCCAGAATTCGGAAAAGTCACTACCCGGTTCTCCGCTTCGGGTCACAGCGATGATGCCGGGAACGTTACCACCCAGCATATTGGATACAGAAGTAGCCGGCACATCTAATGCCGCAGGCTCGATAGTGGTAACCGCACCCGTAAGGGAAATCTTCTTCTGGCTTCCTTCGCCCACAATGACAACCTCATCCAAATCGCTGACCTGTGGTTCCAGCACAATCTTAATATTCTCCTTACTCATCGTCACTTTATAGCTATAAGGCTTATAGCCTATAAAAGTAACAGTCAGTACTTCACCTTTAGAAAGACCTTGCAGACGAAACTTACCGTCCAGATCTGTTGCAGTTCCTTTCGAACGGTCTTTGTCTACAGTGATCGAGGCACCGATAATCGTTTCCCCCTTTTCGTCCATCACCGTTCCGGCGACCATATAACCTTTTTCATTGGTTTGTGCTGATATGGTGGCAGAACACACAAAGAGCAGCAACATCATGATTACATTTATTGTCAATTTCATATCTATCTGGTATTAGATTTACTGAATGGTAAATTTCCGGACCATACCTGCGTTACATTCAACAAAATACAGAGATCCGTTTGAGTCAAAGCCGAGATCATAAGGCCATTTTAACGATGATTCCAAGGGTTTTCCGTCAACAACAGCCAGATTTCCCTTACGACCTGCGACAGTTGATACAATGCCATCCTCCAATTTCCTTAATAAACCGTTTCCTGTATCGAGAAAGTACAATACGCCCGAATCATCTACTGCAAGACCTGTAACTGTACTCATCATGGCATCTTCTCTGTTTCCGTCCATAAATCCGTTTGTTCCGTTGCCAATATAATCCTCAAAAGACTTGCCATCGGAAGAAATCTTCAGGATTTTATTACTTAGATTGGCAGATACATAGAAGCAGTCATTTACTTTATCTCTCGCTATAAAACACCAACTGGTAAGTCCCCCCAGGTTTCCTAATTCAGCATTGAGTATTTCCACTTCAAGGCTTTCCAAATTAACTCTGCCGAATTTACCGCTGGTATCACAAAAATAAAGGAACTGATCGTCATCGCTTAAAACACAGTCAGCCACTCTTCCCGTTACCTCCGTACCCAGAGTATTCAGTATCTTCGACATCTGCCATCCTTTTGCCCGATTGAAAGCGTAAACAGCGTGTGTTCCGTCATACTGGATGCCATAAGCTGTTTCACGATTTTTGGTAGCACCCAAACCGCCGAATTTTATTCCCGAACAAATGGTCGTAACTCGGTTCTCTTTCTCAGAAACCAGCCGCACATTGGTCTGATCGGTGCTTACAAGTATATTATCGTCAGCTATCATACACATTCCGCGTATTACTCTGAATTTAGCCTCAGCCAATGTACCGTCTGCATTTTCGCCGGTATTACCGGTTCCGGTTATGGTCGTAATCTGCTCCATCCTGGTATACTTGAACAGAGAGGGCAGTTCGCCTTTGTACTCCGAGCCGATCACTACAGACACCTTGTTCTGTCCGTCATTTTGTTTAGGAGTCATACCGTAAATACAATCTCCGTTAGAGCTGATTAGTCTCGCAGTGTCTTTCTCTCCGAAATATACTTTTATGCGGGACAGGTCCGTTCCAAAGTTTTTTCCGGAGATAACAAACTGAGTGTTGTAAACACCGGAATCAGGTTCGATCAGAGATACGACTACAGGCTGATTCGGATCAAAAGCTTTTGGAGGTATCCCTTCATTGACAAACTTGTAGTCGTCCGCACATGAAGTGAAGAAAAGCAAGGAGCAGAGACTCCAATGTAACAAATTGTTTTTCATGTAATAATAAAATAAAATTAATATATAAGATCAACTATTTCTCCTGAAGCCCTGGAAGCAGGTGATACTATCCTGATGTCTCCCCTCAAAGAGAACGAGACAAAATTAGAGGTATTCCACTAGAATTATAAGAGGTAAATCGGGCAAAAATAGGAGGTAAATTAGGCAATAGACCAGAGGAAATCGGCATGAACGATTCACGATACATTACATTAATTAGCTTATTGTCAATGGAATAGCCTAATAAAGGGATAGCAGTACGGTTTCCTGTTCATCATTGCATACAACATATCTCCATCTGGTTTTTACCATTTTTTTATTGTATTTTTGTCTTAAAGATCACCTTATATGATAACGTATATGCAAAGAATGTACTTTATACTCATAGCTTACCTACTGCTGGGTTATTATGACAGCTATGCACAGCCTTATCTCCTTAAACATCTTGGAGTAGAAGACGGCCTATCCAACAATTATGTGACCAATATCACACAAGATAAACAAGGATATATCTGGATTGCAACAGAATCCGGACTGAGTCGGTTTGACGGACGGAACTTTACTACTTACAAGGATAATGATTCCGGGATCATCAGCAACGCATTAAATGCCCTGCTATATGACGAAGAAGAGAATGCTCTATGGATCGGACTCAAGGACGGACTGAGCAAACTTGACTGTTCTACTTATCAATTCACCAATAATATAGCAGACAGCATAGCCAGCAATATTGTTGCGCTGGCACATTCGGCCGATAATAAGGGGATATGGATCACCAACCACTATGGCGGAACTATATATTACAATAAACAGACGAAGCAATTCTCACCCTTCTCCCACAAAAATATTAAGGATTTATACGATTCAAGCTGGTGCTCCTTCGATAATGGTCATGGAAGCCTGTACATAGGACACGCCCAAGGAGGACTAAGTATTATTGATTTAAAGAGTAAAACCTGCAAGAACTATCGCAATGATCCGCACAATCCCAAAAGTCTGCCGGGCAACAGTGTATACTGTATCTATATTGATCATTCCGGAAATATATGGATTGGAACCAATCAGGGACTTGCCTTGTTCAATTCTCAAACAGAGGAATTTCTCACTTTCAAACATGAGTTCGGTAATCCGCATTCTCTGATAGCAGACCATATTTATTGCATCAAGGAGATGAACGACGGAACACTATGGATAGGGGCTGATATAGGAGGAATCAGCATACTCGATTTGCACAGCATCACCTTCATGAATCCGAAGAGTGTGAAATTCACCAATATCTCCGCATCCAATGATGAAAGCGGACTTTCATCCAGCAATATAAGAAGCCTGCTGCAAGACTCTTTTGGTAATATCTGGATTGGTAACTATAGCAGCGGCATAAACTTCATCAGTCACACGAAGCCTGTATTCCATACGCTTCCTTATACTACAGAAAAAGGAAAAACGCTAAAAAACAAACCGGTATGGGGAATCAGCACGGACAAAGAAGGACAAGTATGGGTCGGGAGCGAAAATGAAGTCGCAATATTCAAAGACTATCAGCTCACGAAAACTCTAAATATTACTCCGTTCCTCAGCAGACCTTACGGGCAAGTATTTTCCCTCAGAAGTGATCAGAAACAAACATTCTTACTGGGGATTTATGATGACGGCCTGTTGAAGCTGAATACAAAAACGAACCGAATTGAACGCATTCCATTAGGTATGGACAACATTGATATCATCACCTTCTTTGAAGACTCCGATGGTACCATGCTGATAGGTGCTGAATATGGCGTATATATTTATGAAAACGGTACAGCTCGTGTCGCAGAAGAAATCACCAATCAACTTTATGCCCGTTCCGTATATGGCATCCTTCGTGATCGCCAAGGGAAATTATGGATCGGAACATACGGAGGAGGCATTTCCATCTTTGACAAAGACAATAAGTTAACAATGCGACTCAATACAGATAATAGCTTCTGCTCCAACGCAATCAACCAACTCTACCTCAACTCCCTAGGAGAAGTGTGGGTTGCGACACGTAACGGGATTGCGCATATTAAGAACACGATGCAACCGGAACACTTTGAGGCATATAACTCCATGCATGGTCTGGATGATAATTTTGTCCGCGCCATTCAGGAAGATAAAGCAGGCAATATCTGGATAAGTAGCAATGACGGCATTTCTCGCTGGAATTCGAAAAAACAATTATTCGAAAACTATAATCATCACGATGGCATACCGGCAGGTAACTTTATAGAAGGATCAGCCTGCTCCACCGAAGACGGAATACTTTATTTTGGCTCATTAAACGGAGTCTGTTACTTTGATCCTAAAGAACTGATAACCGAACATCAGGTAGCTCCCGTACAAATTACCGAATGTAAAGGATTCAACAGACAGATAGAAAGCCACAACGCCGGAGTTTTAATTCCTACAACTAACGGAAACATTGATTTGCCTTATAATCAGAATTCTTTCCGAATCTCATTCACAGTCCCCGACTACTCTCAAAGCCAGCTGGTAGAATATGCCTATATGATAGAAGGATTAGAAAATGTATGGGCCAACACCCAAGGAGAGAATCAGGTTACATTCCGTAATATTGCTCCCGGAGAATATACTTTCAAAGTAAAAGCGAAACTGAAAAATCAGGATTGGGATGAAGGGCATATCGCCTCCATGACAGTACATATCCACCCTCCCTTTTGGCTTACATGGTATGCCAAACTGCTTTATTTCATTATTATATGCATCGCCATATATTTATCTCTCCGCACCTATAAACGCAAGTTAAACCTGGAAAGCTCTCTTGAACTGGAAAAGAAAAACAGCCAGAACAAACAAGAACTAAACAATGAACGGCTACGATTCTATACCAATGTCACTCATGAACTACGGACTCCATTGACACTGATTCTGGGCCCTTTGGAAGATTTGCTGAACGACCCCGATCTGTCTCCACGTTATAATCAAAAGATCAGCATCATCCATAGCAGTGCTATTCGCCTGTTAAACCTGATTAACGAGTTACTTGAGTTTCGTAAAACCGAAACTCAAAACCGACAATTAACAGTCAGCAAAAGTAATCTTGCCAATCTGATCACTGAAATTGGATTACGCTATAAGGAACTGAACCAAAACAAAAAAGTAACATTCCACATTGATATTGAAACAGAGAAGACCCAACTCTATTTTGATACAGACATGATTACGAGTATCGTTAATAATCTGCTATCCAATGCTATAAAATATACGCCGGAAGGTGATATCAGACTTGCACTTCGCACTATCACCGAGGAGAATAATTTATACACAGAAATAGAAGTCAGCGACACCGGATATGGAATAGACTCCGAAGCCCTTCCACATATATTCGATCGCTACTATCAAGCCAAAGGCAAGCATCAAGCATCCGGAACCGGTATCGGACTCGCACTGGTAAAATCACTGGCAGAGCTCCATCAAGGTATTTTAAACGTAAAAAGCGAAACCGGAAAAGGAACGTCTTTTACTTTCCGCATCCTGACTGAGAACACATATCCTGATGCCTTACACAAAGAAGAGGGAGAAGAGCCACTCAATATGACAGAAAATGATGTAGACACGGAGGATAGCAAAGAAGAAACAGATACCCGCCCTATCATACTCGCAGTAGAGGATAACGATGATATCCGTGAATACATCGCTTCTTCCTTTCACGCTAATTATCAAGTCATAACCGCCATCAATGGTAAGGAAGGATGGGAACTGGCACAGAAATATATTCCCAATATTATTATCAGTGACATCATGATGCCTGTCATGGATGGTATTGAGCTCTGTCGCTCCATAAAGGAAGATATGCGCACCAGTCATATCCCTGTAATCCTGCTGACAGCCAAAGATTCCATTCAGGACAAAGAAGAAGGTTACGATAGTGGAGCCGATTCTTATCTGACAAAACCGTTCAGTGCCAAATTACTTAACAGCCGTATCCATAATCTACTGGAATCCCGCAAGAAACTGGCACAGCAAATAACAGCCCATACACAGGAGCTAGAGCCCAAAGCCTTACAGGAGCCTATGGAACCTATAGAACTCAACAAACTCGACAGAGAGTTTCTTGAAAAACTAACTCACATCATCGAAGAAAATCTGGATGCAGAACTTGATATTCCTTTCATGACAAGCAAAATAGGAATGAGCCATTCCACCTTCTACCGGAAAGTGAAAGCATTGACCGGGATATCCGCCAATGAATTTATCCGTAAAGTAAGACTCAAGAACAGTTTGCAATTGCTGCTAACAGGAACATACAATATCTCGGAAGCCGCCTACATGACAGGTTTCAACAATGTTTCTTACTATCGCCAATGCTTTAAAGACGAGTACGGAATGTCACCTACCGAATATTTAAAAAGTTGCCGGTAACGCAAGTAACTGATACATCAAAGTGCGTGCCATGCGCTCCTGCCCTTTGGTGTCGGGATGCAAACGGTCATAGCCGGCATCATAGAAATAAATAAGCTGTTCTTCAACCATCGGATTCATACCTGTCACTGCATTAAAGTCTATGACAGGTATTCCCCATATATTTCCCGCCTCCTTAATAGCCTGCACATAGGCATCTATATATTCTCCGCAACCATTCTGATAGCTTTCATCCGGCTGGACATTCTTATCGCCGAAGTTAGCCAACGAACGGTGCAAAGGAGTCAGCAGAACGATCTGCTTATCCGGGAAAAGTGTCTTCAGTTGAGTGATTCCTATATTAATACGCCCTCTGTAAGTGTCTTGAGTCATGACAAGCGTACGCTTTTTCCGCGTCACCATCTTCTTCATCTCACCGTGAGCAGACAGCACTTGCTCTTCTTGTTCCGTAAACCACTCACCGATAGGTACACTACTATTATAATCGTTTGTCCCCATAAAAACCAGGATAGCATCGACTTCTCCGCCATGTTCTTTCTTCAGCTTTTCCGCCTGACGGGGTACATCATCCCACTGCCTTCCACTAATGCCGTAAACAAAAGGAGTGATCCCCAGCCATTCTTTCAGAAAGTCCCAGTACTTCTTTATATTATCACCGTAGCAATTCGGGTCTGTGATGGAATCTCCGATGTATCCTACTTTCTTGCCTTGCCAGGGATGCTGAATACAACCTTGTTTATTTTCAGAAAAGTTTTTTGTTGCAGATGCTTGCTCTTGTCCATACACCAGACAAGAGGAGAGAAACAAAACTGTGCATATGATCAGAAACCTGTTTTTCATTGTTTTATTCTATTAATAATGAGGTACTCGTATTCAAGTATGGAAATGCAGCCTCAAAAATAGACAGTTTAAGCGAAAGTAGCAAGAATAAAAACAAGAAGATAAAGATAGTATCTTCTTCCCCCGTTTGCAGGGCAACTATAATCTGATTGCAGGACATATATAGCCAATGTGCAGGGTAACTATCTCCTGCACGTTGGACATATATGTCCTGCACGCTGGGCATATATGCCCTATAAATACTTCATATATCTAATACACAGACTTATTTTGTGTACATCTTCAATCGGATATATCCTTCTTTCGACTGATTCTTCAATGCAATCCCGATACGTGTATATGCAGGAGAGTTCACTTCAATCGTTTCGGAAGTAAACGCCACTTTACCGGATGCATCAATAGCTACAATCATCTGTTCGGAATCTGTAGCCAGCAGAAGATGTGTATCGTCCAGGACTTTCCAGTCGGCTCGTGTCGTTATGGCTGTTTCGAATCGGATCGGTGTTTTCGCTGTAAATTCATCGCCGACCGTAAAGTTGCCTTTGCCCTGACGGTCGTAAACAAAAGTACGAATGAGCTTATCCAAATTGGGGGTGGAATAGGCAGAGGTATAGTCAATACTGAATACATCTTTTTCGTTCGTAAATTCTTTCTGTAGCACAACACCTTTCGCTTTCCCGCCCGAGGACTGTGTTCGTCCGTCTACTACAGGAACCGGATGGCCGAATGATCCTTTTATCTTATATTTCTGAGGAGCGTCTCCGTTAAAATAATCACCGGGATAGGAGTTCGGACCACCCTGATCGCCAACCATCGTTTCACTTCCCAAAGCTACGGCATAAGAACCGACATCATTGTGGTTATGATTCTCCGCATTGGTTCCGCCCTTGGCTGATATGGCCAGACGACAGGAAGTTCCACCGGCAGGACGAGCAATCAAAATACCTGCCTGCTCATAATAAGCGCGCAAAGCATCCGACTCTTCCTGCAATACCTGACGGATTCCGTCTGTCATTCCAACCTTTGCAACCTGACTTGTGAAAAGTTCGAGAAGGTGAAGGGACAAGTTGTTTCCTTTGGGTAAAACAGGCTGTTCTTCGGCAGAAGTAATACCCAGCGCCCGGTCGCAGTAACTGAGAATAAACCTGTCCGGCGACAACCCCATGCGACAATCCGAATAGGCGGGGCACACTCCTTCATTCATCTGTATCTTCTTCCCATACCGGGCGATACGGACAAACTTGGGAGTCTGAAAGAAATCTATCTTTCCCTGCGTTGCCCGGTATACTTCTTCACGCAACAGAATGTAGGCACGGAAACCATAATTATAATAACCTACCCCTTCACTACAGTAGCCGTCGTCAGCGTAACCCTTCATTCCATACACATTATACTTCTCGGCTGCCGCAACAAAGTAAGCACGTTCCTCCTTATCGGGCAACAAGGCAAGAGCCGCACCGGTAACACCCGCCAGACACACAGAATTCCAGTTATTGGTAGCGGTGAACCACCAAAATGGTTTTGTCTCTTCCAGGCAACGGTAGACCGGACGGAAAACCTTCTCACGGAAAGCACACTGCACCCGCGCCCTTACCTCCGGAGACAAACGGTCGTCCAACATGGTAACACACTGAGCAATACCGTTTCCGGCAGTAGCAACCACCAAGTCTACATAATAATCCGTTCCTTTGTAATTCTTCAGACTGCGGTCGTGGGCAGGAATAGACCAAGGCTTCTGACTGCAAAGAGCCACCAGAGCTTTTTCGATGGCAGGGACATAACGCCTCTTATTTTCAAGGCATTCAGCCAAAGTCAGCCTGTACAGATATTGATAACGGGCATTCATCATATTCTCTCCGGGCAAACGAACATTCGTCTTATTCAGATGCAAGTACAATGAATCGACAAAAGGGGGCATCCCCTGCTTCAACAAAGCAGGAGCTTCCTTTTCCAGAAGTTGTTTAGCGTCGTCACTCTCTTTTATCTTATTCCAGAAAGTTCGGTCTTTATAAGACGTTCCTATCCCCTGCGGTCGATCGGGAAGCATAGCTGCAATTTCCTGAATACGGTTCTGCGGGATAGTAGCATTCTGCTTCGGAGCATCCTTTGCCATACGATACATTTCCGTTCCGGCAAGCAGGAAAGCACCCGGTCCGTATACTTCTGTCATATTGCGGGTCACCTTCTTTGGGTCGGCACCGATGGGTTGTACATATCCCAGTTTACCGTCTTCTTCTACCGCAGAAAGCAGCGCTTTCCATCCTTTCTCTACTACAGGCAGGAACTTTTCCTTTGGTAAAAGTCCCTCGTTCAGTCCATAGGCAAGAGCATATACGAAGAAACCGCTACAGCTTGTTTCGGGTGATGGATAAGCGTCCGGATCGAGCAGACTTGCACGCCAGAACCCGTCGTAACTTTGTAAATTAGCGATGCGATAACAGAGTTTCTGAAACAGTTCCTGATAGAACGGACGATATTTGCTCTTGGCAGGCAGTTCACGTAGCATTTCTACAAGTCCGCCAAGCACCCAGCCATTGCCCCGTCCCCAAAAGACTTTGGCTCCATTACTTTCTTTCATATCAAAATAACGGTGGTCACGGTAGAAGAGATTTTCTTCTTTATCGAACAGGAAGTCGTAAGTCGCTTTGTACTCTTTATCCATAAAGCGAATGAACTTCTTATCACCGGTGATATTATAGAGTTTCAGATAAACGGGAGGTGCCATGAAAAGAGCATCGCACCAAGTCCAGTGTTCTAATGTCGTGGCATCTCCATAAGTCAATTGAAACGAACCCGAAGGAGGATTGGCGACCACCCACTCCGTACGCGCCAGAGTAGGAACAATCATATCCTTTTGCTTGTACTTTTCGTACAGATACAGATAGGTTTGAGCAATACAAATATCATCTGCATGATACATCCGTTTATCTACCTGCCAATAGTTACGACTTCCCAGGCGGGTCAGCCATTTATAATAGAAGTCATCCTGATCGTCCCTCTCGGCGATTTCTGCCCAATAAGCAAGTCCCAGGAAAAAGGTGGCATTCACCCAGTTGAGATCACCATAAACAGCTCTGTTGTAATGACCGATCTGCCAATCGGCTACCCTACGCATCGATTGCTTCACTTCGGACTTGATAAGTGCGAATGCGCTCATTGTACAGATACCACCCATTATACATAAAATAAGGGTTAAGAGTCGTTTCTTTGTCATGTTCCTAGAATTTAAAATATTAAATTGCCTGTCTACCAACAGGCCATCTATTGCTTTCAGATCAAATTTGGTTTTCTTCTTTGCGGTCTATTTTAATTTTCTTTGGTTTTATCTGCTACCATTAGAACTTTCATATTTTATCCATCATAATAACTTCGTTTACACGCATTCAGTTGTAACAATATGATTATGCACAGTTATCAGCATCTTAACGAGGCGACAATATAATCTTTTTTATTTGAAATTTCATCATTTAAATGAAGATACCGTCATAAAAAGTATTCTTACATATTGAAAAAAACTTTTTTTTGACGATTCTTGCTAAAATGCAGGTTAACAGTATTTTTTCTCCCAATAAATGATCGAGTTTTATCTCTAAAACCATATCTTTGCCACAAACTAAAAAGAATAATTGGATGTTAATCACATTTACATTCCGCAAGGATCTCGTTCTGTAAATAATCTGTAAGTCTTCCTCTCATTACAGATTATCCCTTACATTTTCTCCGGCATATTCATGTCAGAGTTGATTTCTATTTTCTAAAAAATAACAACTATTGTAGGCTCAAATGGTTTTATGCATCCTCGTATGCCTCCATTTGACGTACACCTAAAACATTAAAAACAATGAGTAACAATAATACATCTATACATGATTTCGATTTTTCTTTCATATGTAACTACTTCAAGCTGCTGAAACGTCAAGGTCCCGGAAGTCCGGAAGCCACACGCAAAGCTGTAAGTTTCATCAACGAACTGACCGATGATGCAAAGATTGCCGATATCGGCTGCGGCACAGGAGGTCAGACACTGTTTCTGGCTGACTACGTGAAAGGACAGATTACGGGCATAGACCTCTTTCCCGATTTTATCGAAATATTCAATGAGAATGCGGTGAAAGCCAATTGCGCCGACAGAGTAAAAGGAATCACCGGATCAATGGACAATCTCCCGTTTCAGAACGAGGAACTCGACCTGATCTGGTCGGAAGGAGCAATCTACAATATAGGATTCGAACGTGGGATGAACGAATGGAGCAAATACCTGAAAAAAGGCGGTTTTATCGCAGTGAGCGAAGCATCCTGGTTCACTTCGGAACGCCCTGCGGAAATAGAAGACTTCTGGATGGACGCCTATCCCGAAATCAGCGTGATCCCGACGTGTATTGACAAGATGGAAAAGGCCGGATATACTCCGATAGCCCATTTCATCCTACCGGAGAACTGCTGGACAGAACATTATTTTGCCCCACAAGATGAAGTACGGGAGACATTCATGAAAGAACACGCGGGAAATAAAACTGCAATCGATTTCATGAAAGGTCAGCAGTACGAACGAAGTCTGTATAGTAAATATAAAGATTACTATGGCTACGTATTCTATATAGGACAAAAAAGATAATCATTATCTGCCGGAGAAGTTGGCAAGATAGGACAACTCTCCGGCTCTTATTATTCTTTATTTTGCATTAAAATGGAAACGAAAGAAATAAATAGGCAGGAATATAAATTACGGATCGACAAAGTGACCGAATATATTCATCAAAACATAGACCAACCTCTATCATTGCATAAGATGGCAGGAATCGCGTGCTTTTCTCCTTTCCACTTTCATCGCGTTTTCACGTTTCTGACGGGCGAAACACCGACGGAATACATCAAACGCACCCGGATTGAAAAAGCAGCGCTGCTACTACAGAATGACAGGCAACTGTCTGCGACCGAAATTGCCAGTCGTTGTGGTTTCAGCAGTTTATCACTCCTCAGCCGCAACTTTAAACAACATTTCAATATCACTATCCGTGAATTTCGTTCACAGGAATAAACACCTAAAAAGACATGGAAAATCAGATTCTAATTTTTCGGACCTCCATCACGAAGAGACGCGACATCAAGCTCATCGGAAGTCTCCTGGCAAAGTTCCCGCAAATCACCCGATGGAATGTAGATTTCGAGGACTGGGAGAAGGTATTAAGAATCGAGTGCAGCAATATCACCGCACTCGAAATTTCGGAAACACTCCGGAATAGTCATATCTTTGCTACGGAGCTGGAGTAAGCAGTTGTTTCAGTTCCTCCACCCCTTCAGAAGCTCCTTTCCGAAGGACATGTATCGAACGGGAAGTATGTGTGTCCACCGGCTTCGGGTCTATCAGATACACCTCTGCTCCTCTCGGTACATAATGCAGCAAACCTGCCGCAGGATATACATTGAGCGATGTGCCGATGATAACGAATATATCCGCCTTTTCTACATATCGGATAGCTGTCTCAATCTCCGGCACCGCCTCTCCGAACCAGACAATAAAAGGACGCAACTGAGTTCCGTCACCGGCCTTATCTCCCATTTTTACTTCATACTCTTCCGGCTTCAGTTCCTTTATATAATGAGGGTTATACGGGTCTCTGCTGGAGCAGACCTTTGTCAACTCACCATGCAGGTGAATGATATGGCTGCTTCCTGCCCGTTCGTGCAGATTATCTACATTCTGGGTGATAACCGTCACATTGAAATTCTTTTCCAGCTCCGCCAGCAGTTCATGTCCGCGATTCGGCTTCACTTCCAGCAATTGTTTCCTTCGTGCATTATAGAAGTTAATCACCAATGCCGGATCACGCTGGTATCCTTCGGGAGTAGCTACCTGCTCCACAGGATATTTATCCCACAAACCGCCCGCATCGCGAAATGTACTGATTCCACTCTCGGCACTCATGCCCGCACCTGTCAATACTACCAGATTCTTCATAACCGCTCCTCCTTATTATTTAAAGATATACAAATGTAATCAGAATCATTGAATAAAAGAAGACTTCCGCCCCCATAATCTAATCCAAGGTATACAAGAATTTAATACCGTCCATATGAAGACTTCGTGCCGGATATACTAAAATCTATTCGTCTAACTATAGCAATTCTTTCGTCTGACTATAGTCAGACGATAATTCAACTGTAGTCAGACGCAAGTTTAACTATAGTCAGACGAATAAATTCCAGCATAAACGAACTTAAACAGTAAGAACACAAAGATTAAATCTTAGGAATGAAGGAATTAATTCCTTAAAGAAAAGAGACTAACTTTCACGGATATAAGAATTTTTAAATACTAAATGCTAAATCATTCAAATAAAACGTGTACTTTTGCGATTCATAAATTTGCAATTGATTGAAAGCTAAAACCATGAAGGTGATATGCTTCGATCTTCAACAAAAACATTATATGGATAAATTCAGTTACGCTATTGGCCTCGGAATCGGTCAAAACTTATTAAGCATGGGTGCAAAAGGCATCGCTGTAGATGACTTTGCACAAGCAATTAAAGATGTATTGGAAGGCAATCAGACGGCTATCAGCCATCAGGAAGCCCGCGAAATAGTGAACAAGTATTTCGAAGAACTGGAAGCTAAGATGGGCGCTGCCGCCATCGAACAAGGAAAAGCTTTCCTCGAAGAAAATAAGAAAAAGCCGGGCGTGGTTACGCTGCCCAGCGGACTACAATACGAAGTGATCAACGAAGGCACAGGCAAAAAAGCGAAAGCTACCGACCAGGTAAAATGCCACTACGAAGGCACACTGATCGACGGTACACTGTTCGACAGCTCTATCAAGCGCGGAGAACCGGCTGTATTCGGCGTCAATCAGGTAATCCCGGGATGGGTGGAAGCATTGCAACTGATGCCCGAAGGTTCCAAATGGAAACTCTATATTCCGTCCGACCTTGCTTATGGCGCCAGAGGTGCCGGAGAAATGATTCCTCCTCACAGCACATTGGTATTTGAAGTAGAATTACTCGAAGTATTATAAATAAAAAATTTCAAAGCAAAATGAAAAAAGTTAGTATTTTTATGGCAATCGCCGCTGCTGCAAGTCTTGCTTCTTGTACAGCTCAAGCTCCTAAAGCAAATCTGAAAACAGACATCGACTCACTGTCTTACTCTATCGGTATGGCTCAGACTCAAGGTCTGAAAGGCTATCTGACAGGCCGTCTGGACGTTGATACTGCATATATGGCAGAATTCATCAAAGGTTTGAACGAAGGTGCAAACAAGACCAGCAAAAAAGACATCGCTTACATGGCAGGTCTTCAGATCGGTCAGCAGATCAGCAACCAGATGATGAAAGGTATCAACCAGGAACTGTTCGCTGGTGACTCTACCAAAACGATCAGCAAAGACAACTTCATGGCTGGTTTCATCGCAGGTACACTGGAAAAAGGTGGCGTGATGACTATGGAAGCTGCTCAGGAATATACTCGCACAGCTATGGAAACTATCAAAGCGAAAGCTATGGAAGAAAAATACGCTGACAACAAAGCTGCCGGTGAAAAATTCCTTGCTGAAAATAAGACTAAAGAAGGTGTAAAAACAACTCCGAGCGGATTGCAGTACAAAGTAATCACTGAAGGTAAGGGTGAGATTCCTGCTGATACTTGTAAGGTGAAAGTAAACTATAAAGGTACTTTGATTGACGGTACTGAATTCGATAGCTCATACAAACGTAACGAACCGACTACTTTCCGCGCTAACCAGGTTATCAAAGGTTGGACAGAAGCATTGACTATGATGCCTGTTGGTTCTAAATGGGAACTTTACATCCCACAAGACTTGGCTTACGGTTCAAGAGATCAGGGTCAGATCAAACCGTTCTCAACTTTAGTATTCGAAGTTGAATTGCTTAGCATCGAAAAGTAAGCAGATTATCCCTATAAATAAAAAGAGGTGCAAAGAAATTTGCGCCTCTTTTTTGCTATTTCCTATTTTTTATCCATTTTATAGAGAGAAATTAAAATAAATCTCTATATTTGCTTACTATTTGATAACAATTGGAAATTATACTCATTAATTATGGAAAAAATAGACAACCTCGACAGGCAGATTCTAGAGATTATTTCTCAGAACGCCCGCATACCTTTTAAAGATGTAGCAGCAGAATGTGGAGTCTCACGTGCAGCCATCCATCAACGCGTGCAACGACTTATAGATCTGGGAGTTATTGTAGGATCAGGTTATCATGTCAACCCCAAGTCACTTGGGTACAGAACTTGTACATACGTTGGTATCAAGCTTGAAAAAGGTTCTATGTACAAATCAGTGGTAGCCGAGTTACAGAAAATACCGGAAATTGTAGAATGCCACTTCACTACCGGCCCGTACACCATGCTGACTAAACTCTATGCATGCGACAACGAACACCTGATGGATTTGCTGAATAATAAGATGCAGGAAATACCAGGCGTTGTAGCCACTGAGACTCTTATCTCATTGGAACAAAGTATCAAGAAAGAAATTCCCATTCGCGTAGACAAGTAATCCAATGGAGTTCTTGAACGAATATCATCTGGCAGGACTTTTAATAGGCATCTGTACCTTTTTAATTATCGGGCTCTTTCACCCTGTCGTGGTAAAAGCCGAATATTACTGGGGTACTAAATGTTGGTGGATTTTTCTGGTACTGGGAATAGCTGGTGTAATAGCCTCATTAAGTGTAGACAATATTCTTGTCTCTTCTTTGTTAGGCGTTTTTGCTTTTTCTTCGTTCTGGACAATCAAAGAAGTCTTTGAGCAAGAAGACCGGGTTAAAAAAGGGTGGTTCCCGAAAAACCCCAAGCGTACTTACAAGTTCTGAAACATTGAAAGAATATTAGTTTTTTGCTCTCAAAAGTTTGCATATTTCGGGAGAAAGTACTAATTTTGTCCCCGCATCCAGGATAAAGGATACACGGGCTTTTAGCTCAGTTGGTTAGAGCAACAGACTCATAATCTGGAGGTCCTTGGTTCAAGCCCAAGATGGCCCACCTAAAAAAGACTATAGATCTATGATTTATAGTCTTTTTTTTATAAGGACAGATACAAAAACTTCTCAGAAACAGACTATTATGAAAAAACTCTTCAAATTCGCAGGTAGCCTGATTATTGGTATGTGTATGGGTGCTGCCGGTGTAATACTGGGAATCACCTGGTTTACCGGAACTACACTGACTGCATTTCTCGAACATCTGAAAATCGAGACACTACTAAGTAGTATGTTCATATCGCTCATAAGTCTTTTTATTGCCGGTTACCTACAAATTATCCTTCATGAAGCAGGACATTTGCTTTCTGGATTAGCCACCGGTTACAAGTTTATCTCTTTCCGTATCGGGAAACTAACATTAATCAAAGAAAAAGGAAGATTCAGGATAAAGTACTTTAAGATACCCGGAACAGCTGGCCAATGCTTGCTTCTCCCACCGGATGTAAGTCCGCAACAACTCCCGTTCATTCTCTACAATCTGGGAGGTGTACTAATGAACCTGTTCTCGGCAATAATAGCAATCTTGCTATTAACCACAATTCCCTATATTTTTACTCCTCTCAAACTATTCCTTCTATTTACTGCCCTTATCGGAATTCTATTCGCACTACTCAACGGAATTCCAATGAAAAGAAGCGGTATTGTCAATGACGGTTATAACCTCAGACTAATGCAAAAGTCATTGGCCAGCCGCCAGGCCCTAATACTTCAGCTTAAGGTAAATGCTTTGTTTCAGGAAGGTATCCGGTTGAGGGATATGCCTGCCGAATGGTTTACAGGAGAAGATACAGAATATAGTAATCCGTTGCTGACCGGTGTTAAGGGGTTCTGTATATCCCGGTTTATAGATCAAAAAGAGTTTGCACAAGCTGAAAAACTATCACAAGAGATACTTGCACACCGGGAAGAGGTTATTCCTATCTTCGTATTGGAAGCCGAGTGTGAACTACTTTTCCTGGAATTGATTGGGCAATGTCGTTCAGAAGTAATAGAGGAATTATACAGTACTTCCTTGCAACAATATATCAGCCGGTTCGGAGAAACGTCAACCGGCAAACAAAGATTACAATGTGCACTCGCACTCTTTTGGGAGAAGGACCGGAAAACAGCGGAGGAAATATACAAGAAGGTATGCCGAAGACGGAATCATTATCTCATGAAAGCAGAAACAGAAATGGATATTGAACTGATGAAATGGATGCTTCAACGATGAAATATATATTCCTGGTATTCTGTCTGTTATCCACAGCATGTCATACCGGAAGAAAACCGACAGGAGAAAATACAACAGTAATTTCTCCTGCAGAGCCTGTTGATACAGTAAAGGTCCAATCGCCTGTTATAGAGAAGAGCCGTACAGCACTCTATCTTGACTCGCTCGGACTTATAAATATCCAAAGCGCGGACAGCAGTATTGCTGTAAAGTTACTGTATGCAACCCCGGAAAACTTCACAGGAGAATTACTCTATGAAGATTTAAAGGAAGCCTATCTGCATCCGGATGCTTTAAAATCACTGCTTCGCGCCCAACAGTTATTGAAAGAGAAACACCCCGGATACAGCCTGATTGTTTACGATGCTGCCCGCCCTATGTCCGTACAAAAAAAAATGTGGAATGTAGTGAAAGGTACTTCAAAAAGTATCTATGTATCCAATCCTTCCCGCGGCGGGGGACTCCATAATTACGGACTGGCAGTAGACATCAGTATTCTTGATAATAACGGAATTCCTCTTCCTATGGGAACGGAAGTAGACCATTTGGGTGTCGAAGCTCATATCACCCGCGAAACTGAATTAGTAAAAAGCGGAAAAATCAGCGAAGAAGCTGTAAGAAACCGGCAACTACTCCGACTCATTATGAGAGAAGCAGGTTTTCGTGCACTCAACAGTGAGTGGTGGCACTTCAACCTGTGTAGCAGAGAAGTGGCAAAACAAAAATATAAACGAATCGAATAATACAACCTATTATGCTTAAAAGAAAACAAAGCCTGTTGTTGTTATTTCTAACAATGTGGTGTATTGCCTTACCGGCACAAGAAACCACAAAGCAGAGGCACACATTCTCCTTCCATGCCGGATACGGGAATATGCTGAGAGGAACTGCCGGACTAACCAACAGTTCAAAAAGCTACGAGCGTAGCCTTTCGGAAGGGGTTAGCTGGGATGCGCAATATTATTACCGCCCGGCAAATATAGTCGGAGTAGGATTCCTGTATTCAGGATTCTCTTCTCAGGGAAGCCACGAAGAAGGAAGCGATCATCTATACACACACTATTTTGCTCCCCAGGCAGGGATTTATTGCCTTCGGACAAAACGCTTTTTCATTCGTTTGGATGCAGGTATAGGTATATTGTCATATAGGAACTACAGTAAAGTATTTGATAAAAGCAGACGCGTAACTGCAACTTCCTTTGCCACTAATGCAGGGCTCAACGCCACCTTGAAAATAACCCGGCGGTGGAATATAGAAGCCGATATACAATATGTGGCTTCCAGCATTCACACGATATACCCGCGTTATCATAATGAAACGACTACCGTTAAATTCCGCAACGACCCGTTATCGGTAAGCCGGCTTAATCTTTCAGCAGGAGTCTCTTTCAATTTTTAACCTGAAATATATACAATATGATGAAGAAATATATCCTCATTCTTCTTTCCGTTCTTTGCTGTATCGGTTGTGACAGAGAAGATGAAACAGTAGACATTACAGTAATGCCTCCTGCCACTACTATTGGTGCAGAGACATTTGGCTGCCTGATAGACGGCTGGTTATATGTTGGAGGCAGATACCGGGATTACGGTTATTGGTTCGGACCTTCCGTAAATAGCCCGTCAATCAATTTCTTATACAATGAGAAACTGGCGGAAGTAGACGTATCTGTCATGGTAAAGCAAGACAGATACATCCGGTTTACCATAATATCTCCTCAGGAAGGACAGGAATCGGAGTTTACTAACGCACGCTTTGGAGAAGAGAAATTAAAAAACGGAACAGTTACCATCACCCGTTTTGATACGGAACGAAATATCATCAGCGGAACATTCAGTGGAGGCCGGATCACAAACGGCCGCTTTGATGTTCATTATAAAGATCAGGAAGAAGATCCCATGTAATTTATGGAACAACTATCACAATCTACTATAGAGTTTATTCGTGCCCATAGTCAGGATGATGTCCGGCTACTGGCATTACAGGCTCCCAGATATCCGGACGTGGATATGCCTGCCGCTATTGTACAAATAGCCGGAAGACAGGCTGCTGCAAATAAAATACCTTCGTGGCAATCTATCGAAGAGCTATGGTATCCCCGTCATCTATCATTGGAACAATGCTCCTCGGAAATAACAGCACAATACAAATCGACGCTGGCAGACGGAGAGACATTAGCCGACCTGACCGGAGGTTTCGGAATAGACTGTGCTTTTATGGCAAGCAGGTTTCGTAAAGTATCCTATGTGGAACGGCAAGAAGAGCTCTGCGAAATCACAAAGCATAACTTCCCTCTACTCGGGCTGAAACATATTACGGTATATAATGAAGACGGAGTAGTTCATTTACAAAAGATGGAACCGGTAGATTGTATTTTTATTGATCCGGCACGCCGGAATGAACATGGAGGAAAAACAATCGCCATATCAGATTGCGAACCTGATGTAGCAGAGTTGGAAGAGTTATTGTTAAGCAAAGGCAAACAGATAATAATCAAGTTATCGCCCATGCTGGACCTTACCCTTGCACTAAAAAGTATGAAACGTACCAGAGAGGTACATATCATCTCTGTAAACAATGAATGCAAAGAGCTATTGCTGATAATAGGAAACGAACCCTCCCAGTTGATCCCTATCCATTGCATCAACCTCACTTCCAAAGAGAAACAAACTTTCACCTTCACCCGGGAAGAGGAACTTGAAGCCGAATGCCTTTATACCAAAGAACCTGGTAAGTATCTGTATGAACCTAATGCTTCCATCCTTAAAGCGGGTGCATTTCGCAGTATTGCCTCCCGGTATAAAGTAAAGAAACTGCACCCAAACAGCCATCTCTACACTTCGGATCTGTGGATAGAGAACTTTCCGGGAAGATCTTTCCAGATAACAGGACAATGTTCTTTTAATAAGAAAGAAATAAAAGAAACCATCGGAGAGCTAAAAAAAGCCAATATCACCGTTCGTAATTTCCCGGCTACAGTAGCAGAAATACGGAAACGAACCAAATTATCGGATGGAGGGGAGGTTTATCTTTTTGCAACAACTCTATTCAATGAACAGAAGGTGTTTATAAAATGCAGTAAAGCATAAAATGAATAAGAGATCCGATATAGGACTGACTGATTCCTGATCAACGATGAATTATCGTCAAACAAGATTATATTATTTTACATAGAATGTTTCTCCGAAACTGCATGTCCCACTCGGCTCCGGGGAGGAAGTTCCCCGGCTCCGGGGAAGAGGTCGTTCGGCTCCGGGGAGGAGGGTACTCGGCTCCGGGGAGAAAAAGGGATCAAACAGTCATTGATAATCAAGATGTTACGAAAGGGCATTTTATCATTTTGAAATATGCATGAATGACAATATTATCTTACACAGCTTCAACCATTGCCTGATGAAGCCTACATACAGGAAGCTGTCAACTTTCTAAAAGAGAAACGATATGAGCTCGATTTTACCCTTCTTTAGCCTCCTCCGGTTTCAATCCGCTTTTGGGAATAGTCGTCTCATTTCCATCACGTACTGCCATATAATGCGGAGACATAATCTCAATATCCGCCTCAGCAAATACATCCTGAATACTCTGATACAGATTAGAATAAATCTGTGCTAACTGGTCTGCCTCTGTTATATACGCATTAATCTGATATACCGGATACCAGTCCTGCAATTCCGTTTCAAGTACAAACGGTTCGGGATCAGCCGCGACTCCCTGCGTTGCCTGTGCTGCTTTCAGGAGCAGCGAATGAACTTTACGCCAGGGTACATCATACCCGATGCTCACTTCTACATGAATAATCAATCCGTAGGTTCGTGCCGATGCACTATAATTCACCGTATGAGAAGACATGATGAAGGAGTTGGGAATAGTTACCAGCTCATTCTTTGGCGTACGGATACGTGTCACAAGCGGGGTTTTCTCTATGACATTCCCCGTTGTATCATTCAGCTTGATGCGATCTCCCAACTTAAACGGACGCATATAGGTAATAACCAGCCCGGCAATAATGTTCCCGATCACCGTACTTGACCCCAATGAAACAATCAATCCGACAAAGACTGAAATTCCCTGAAAGACTCCCGAATCGGAACCCGGCAGATAAGGGTAGATCATCGCAATCATGAAAGCGTATAACAGGAAACGTATAATATGGAAAGTAGGCATCGCCCAGTCCGGATAAAAACCATTCAGTTTCAACCTATCGGACTGTACTTCTGTAGCCAGGTAATGAACCAGCCGTACCAGGTATTTCACAGCAAGGCATATCACAAAGATAGTGAACAGGTTCGGAATATAATCTATCACCCCACCAAATATACTTTTCACCGGATTCCAGATATACGAAAATATCTGATAGGCCAGCTTCTCGGTTTGCGGAAAAATAGAAAATAACAGCGGGACAGTGAGAAGCAACTGAAGTAACATAAAGGCATAGCGCAACATATTGGCTAGGAATACAAGCAGATTAACCTGCTTCTGAGTATCCAGCAATTCATAGTCCTGAATCGAAATCGGCTTCAGCTTTGTATCTTTCAATCGCTGGATACGTATCTTTAGTTTCTTAAATAACCAGGTAGTAGCCCAAAACAGTAAATACTGCCCGACCAATACCAATACAAAAAATAAAATCCTTTTGCCCAGCTGCCACAAGCTGTGCTCTTTTTTCATATCCTTCAGCTTGTCTACCACTATGTGGCGTTTATCGGCAGCAAGCTGATCACGGGTGCGACCTTCCCATAACCCGTCCTGATCGGTAAATGAGGCCAATACTTTATCGCCATACATTAAATCGGTCACAATGTCGCTACTCTCCAAATACAGGGAATCCGGCTGAAGATTGAATCGCTTACCCAACTCTGTGATAGCAGTAGCATTCATCACCGCCCGTTGTTGGGGGGTATGTCCACCCCGTTTGGCATATATATAGAAAAGTGTATCCCCTTCTACAACCACAGGAACACCTTTAGTAAACTTACGCAATGAGTCTATACGTAACCTTTGCTGAGCCAATTTTACAGAATCAGCAGCATATGCCTGCAATTTCAGTTGTTCCATCTCCATGCGCATATTGGCTTCATTCAGCCTGGCAGCTTCAAGCTCTCTTTTCATATCGGCAATGTTTGCCGAATCAGAATCACTCCTTATGACAGAATGAGTTTTCAACGTATCATCACCAAGAAATTCACGAACTTTCTCGACCAGCTGAGCAGATGCTCCGATGGTAAAGACCAAAGAGATGAAAAGACAAAAAAAACGATTCTTTCTCATACAAAAAACACTTATTAACCCTGCTATAGACAAATAAACGTGCCAAACATACGGAATGTTTTTGATATTTCAGTGGGAATGAAAGTATTATTTGAAAAGATACATCCGATAATCCTTATCACAATTCAAGTTTTAATTAATTCCGTTATCTTTGTACCCAAAATCAGGAGCCATATGGACATACTACTTCTCATCGGAGGACTTCTCCTCATTCTGATAGGCGCTAATGCTCTGACAGACGGAGCTGCATCTGTTGCCAAACGATTTCGCATCCCATCCATTGTCATCGGATTAACAATCGTTGCATTCGGTACTTCAGCCCCGGAACTGACAGTCAGTGTATCTTCCGCATTAAAAGGAAGTGCAGATATCGCTATCGGCAATGTAGTGGGAAGCAATATTTTCAATACATTGATGATAGTAGGCTGTACTGCATTGTTTGCTCCTATTGTCATCACTCAGAACACATTAAAGAAAGAGATCCCTCTCTGTATTCTCTCTTCCATCGTATTACTGATATGCGCCAATGATGTTCTATTGGACCATACTACCCAAAACGTACTCAGCATCACCGACGGGTTACTGCTTTTGTGTTTCTTCGCTATTTTTTTAGGATATACCTTTGCCATCGCATCCAACGGTAAGAGTGAAGGAGTAGATGAGGAGATACGCCAGTTACCGATGTGGCGTTCGGTACTCTACATTATAGGTGGACTTGCGGGACTCATTTTCGGAGGACAATGGTTTGTAGAAGGAGCCGGTAATATTGCCCGTAACATGGGGGTTAGTGAATCAGTTATCGGACTGACATTGGTGGCAGGAGGTACTTCGCTACCCGAACTGGCCACTTCGGTAGTTGCCGCATTAAAAAAGAATCCGGAAATAGCCATTGGAAATGTTATCGGCAGCAACCTATTCAATATTTTCTTTGTGCTTGGGTGCAGCGCATCCATCACTCCGCTCAATCTAAGCGGTATTACAAATTTCGATTTGCTGGTACTGGTAGGTTCAGGAGTACTGCTATGGTTATTCGGGCTCTTTTTTGCCAAACGTACTATTACACGGATAGAAGGAAGTATCCTGATACTTTGCTACATAGCATATACTACAATTCTTATCTATAATATTTAAACAAAGCAAACTCACCACAGAATTCCACAAGAGTTTCGCAGAGTTTCGTTACCTGACGAAACGCAAATGATCGCGAATTAGCACAGATGAAAAGACGGACATTCTTTCTCATCTATCTATTTGTCTGCACAAACCTGTATTCGCCTGCATTTTAATGATAATCCATCGTCTACCGTACTTCCCTGTACGGAAAACCCTTATTTGTGCCTATATGAATACAAATATGGCATAAATGCGTACAGTTGCCCCCATATCGCCTTTGTCTCCATTTCTGCTAAAGTTGTTCCCTATACACTATTGTCAAAACTGTGAATATTTACTGAGAAACAACTGCCTATATTTGTGAAGTGATTTTAGAGAACGAATATAGTTTTTTTAAAGTAAAAAGAAGGTAGGATTTAGTTCAGGAAAAAAGGAGGGAGCCACAGACTCTCTTCTTTTCTAAAAACCAAATCTCCCTCCAGGTAAATTTCAATAGAATAGCAGACGTATGAAATCATTCTTACCCAAAGCAATCAGTGCACTTTTTCTGGCAATCTCTTTGCTGGCATGCCAAACGTCCATACCCCAGGAAAACAACACTTCCATTGCCCGCTCTGAAATGTTGCTCGACAGTATCTTCAAATACTATCAGGCAGAAGGGAGCAATTTATTTAATGAGAATTATCCTAAAAGTTCCAATGATAAAGTGACTTACCTGGCTTCTACAGATACGGTTACCAAAGACAAAGTAGCCTATTTATGGCCTACCTCCGGGTTGTTTTCAGGAGTAAATGCATTACTCAAAACAACCAGAGACAACAAATATCAGGCACTTCTACAGGAGAAAATCATTCCCGGATTAGAATGTTATTATGACACAACCCGTACTCCTGCCTGTTTTCAATCCTACATCAGTGAATCCGGGCATGCCGACCGCTTCTATGATGATAACATCTGGTTAGGCATTGACTTCCTCGAAACTTACCGTCTGACAGGAAATAAGAAATACCTGAAACAATCGGAAGAAATCTGGAAATTCCTTTTAAGCGGCAATGACGATGTACTAAACGGAGGTATCTATTGGTGTGAGCAAAAAAAGGAATCAAAGAATACCTGTTCCAATGCACCCGCATCCGTACTGGCACTTCAGCTTTTTGAGACCACACGGGACAGTGCCTATTATCAGAAAGGACTGGAGCTATATACCTGGACTAAAGTAAACCTGCAGGATTCGGATTACATTTACTTCGACAACCTCAAAACGGACGGACGCATCGGCACAGAGAAATATGCATATAATACGGGACAAATGCTGCAAGCAGCCAGTCTGCTATACAAACTAACCGGCAACCGGCAATTTCTGACAGAAGCACAAAACGTGGCCCGTGCAGGAATAAACTACTTCACAGAACCATTCAAAACACAGGACGGTACAGATATCAGGCTGTTCCGCAACCGGGGAACATGGTTCGTAGCTATCATGATGAGAGGATATATAGAACTCTATCTGCAAGATAACAACCCGGAATATCTGCAAATCTTTGCCGACAATCTGGAACTGGCATGGAAAAGCGCCCGCTATGACAATGGACTCATCAACAGTGACTGGAGCGGAGAAAAGAAAGAAAAGCAACAATGGCTGCTTAATCAGGCGGCAATGGTGGAGATGTACGCAAATCTGGGAAACATGAATCTGAAATAAAACAAATATAGAACATGGAAACACGTAAGAAATTCTTCAAGGCAGGGATGTTCACACTGATAGTTGCCTGTCTGCCTTCACTGCTGATGGCACAAAAAGAGTTTAGGAAATGGCCCAAGGGTTGTTCGCCCCAAGAAGTAGGTGAGTTAGTGAGCCAGCGGTTTGTAGCCGTCCCACATCCCAACTTCAACGGTAACCCGGCACCTCCTAATGAAATCACCTATCCGGAAACATGTGCATGGTTTGGTGCCCTACGTTATACGCATATCACCAAAAACAAGAAACTCCTCCGCCAACTGGAAGAACGTTTCCTGCCGATCTTTGGTCCGGAACGCAGACTACAACCCCTACCGGATCATGTAGATCATACCGTATTTGGTACTATCCCGCTCCAGCTATATGCACAAACCGGTAAGGAGATTTACTATCACATGGGAATGTGGTATGCAGACGAACAATGGAAAATGCCGCGTAACACCAAACACCGTGAAGCGTACCAGGCTTTGCTGGATCAGGGGTTGTCCTGGCAAACCCGCTACTGGATTGACGATATGTTTATGATTTCGGCCATTCAGTCGCAAGCTTATTTCGTTACCAAAGACCGTAAATACATAGACCGTGCTGCTGCCGAAATGGTTAAGTACCTCGAAAAGATACAACGTCCGAATGGTTTATTCTACCACGCTGAAGATGTCCCCTTCTTCTGGGGACGTGGCAATGGCTGGATGGCTGCCGGAATGACAGAACTTCTGGGCATGCTTCCGGAAGACAATCCGAACCGGGAAAGGATACTGGAATCCTACCGGATGATGATGAACAGCCTGCGCGATTATCAGAAGGAGGATGGCTTATGGGGGCAATTGGTAGACGACAAAACTACCTGGACGGAAACCTCCGGTTCGGCCATGTTCGTATATGCCATGGTAAAAGGCGTAAAGAAGGGCTGGCTGGACGAAGCAACCTATGCCCCACTGGTACGCAAAGCATGGATTGCTCTGATTGGGCACATTGATGAAAACGGAGACATCGACGGCGTATGCGAAGGTACTAACAAAACCAACGACCGCGAGTTCTACCTGAACCGGAAAACCCTACCGGGCAATATGCACGGACAAGCACCTGTACTGTGGTGCGTAAATGCCTTTCTTGAAAAATAAAACAAAAACTCAATAACCATGAAAGTATACAAACTTTTTGCACTGCTGCTAACCTTCGCCACTGCGTGGGGTAGCCACCTCTCTGCCAAGGTGATAGACATAAAATCGCCCAATGGAGAACTGAACCTTTCTGTCGATGTAAAAGACAAAATCTACTATTCCGTATCTTACGGGAGTGATCTTTTATTGAAAGACTGCTACCTCAACCTCCAACTGGAGAATGAAACACTCGGCAATAATCCCAAGCTCCGCAGTACCAAAAGAGGAGTCATTGACGAAAGTATAAAACGCGAAATTCCACTCAAGAATGCTGTTGTAAAGAACCACTGCAACACACTACGAATGAACTTTGCAGGCAATTACGCTGTAGAGTTCCGTGTATTCGATAATGGAGTGGCTTACCGTTTCATCACCGATAAGAAAGGTGAAAACATTGTCATGGGAGAAGATTTCGTACTAAACTTTCCGGCTAACTATAAGGCCCATTTGTCACAACCCAACGGTTTCAAAACTTCCTACGAATATCCTTATACGCACGTAAATACAGAAGAGTACAAAGCTACCGACCGTATGAGCTACCTGCCGATATTGTTAGAAACGAACAAACCTTACAAGATTCTGATTTCTGAAGCTGACTTGCACGACTATCCTTGTATGTTTCTGAAGAGCACCGGACAGAATGGAATGCAATCTCTTTTCCCTAAAGTACCATTGGAATTCGGAGAAGACGGTGACCGCAGTCTCAAAATTCTGAAAGAAGCGGATTATATAGCCAAAACAGCCGGTAAACGCAGTTTCCCCTGGAGATTCATGGTGATTACCAAAGAAGATAAACAACTGTTGGAGAATGAAATGGTTTACAACTTGTCTACTCCTTGTGTACTCGAAGATTACAGCTGGATCAAGCCCGGACAGGTAAGCTGGGAATGGTGGCACGATGCCCGCCTGTATGGAGTAGGTTTCCGTTCGGGGTATAACATGGATTCTTACAAATATTACATTGACTTCGCCTCTAAATTCGGTATACCTTATATCATTATGGATGAAGGATGGGCCAAAAGTACCCGCGATCCGTATACTCCCAACCCAACCATCAACTTAGCCGAACTCATTCAATACGGCAAAGAACGCAATGTGAAAATCGTGCTCTGGCTGACATGGCTGACTGTAGAGAACAACTTCGACCTCTTCAAGACATTTGCCGACTGGGGAGTAGCCGGAGTAAAGATTGACTTCATGGACCGTAGTGACCAGTGGATGGTAAATTACTACGAACGCGTAGCCAAAGAAGCAGCCAAGCATAAATTATTCGTTGACTTTCACGGCTCGTTCAAACCTGCCGGACTGGAACGTAAATATCCGAATGTACTTTCATACGAAGGGGTATTGGGCATGGAACAAGGAGGCAACTGCCGCCCGGCCAACAGTATCTATCTGCCATTCATGCGCAATGCGGTAGGACCGATGGACTTTACGCCCGGTTCAATGCTTTCTGCTCAACCGGAAGACAATCGTTCAACACGTGCCAACGCCATGGGCTCGGGTACACGTGCCTACCAGATGGCATTGTTCGTAGTCTTCGAAAGCGGTTTGCAGATGTTGGCAGACAATCCGGTTTACTACTACCGTGAACGTCCGTGTACAGAGTTCATATCCAGCGTTCCCGTCACCTGGGACGAAACAAAAGTACTTTATGCTAAAGTAGGTGAAGCCGTAGTAGTAGCCAGACGAAAAGGTGACAAATGGTTCATTGGTGGTATTACCAACAACGAAGGACGTACAATCAATCTTGACCTGAGTTTCCTGCCTGCCGGTCAATCATTCACCCTCACCTCGTTTGAAGATGGTATCAATGCTGACCGCCAGGCCATGGACTATAAGCAAAGGGAGAGTAAAGTAAACAATGCGACACAGCTTACCATCAAAATGGTACGTAACGGCGGATGGGCCGGTGTAATCAAATAACATCCCGGAATATGAAACTAAAACTCATCTATATAGCCGCCCTGATTCTCTGTATGCCAATGTTGCATGCAGAGAATGGCTACGACCTGTGGCTCCGTTATCAGAAAGTAGACAACAGCCAGCTATTGAACAGTTATTCAAAAACACTGGCCAAACTGAACTTCCCTGCAAACTCCGCCACGCTGACAGAAGCTAAAAATGAATTGAAACAAGGGCTGAATGGTCTGCTGGACACTAATTTGCCGGAAACAGCCGGTATCTCCAAAGGTACGCTGCTGGTAGGTACTCCGGCTTCCTCAAAAGTACTATCCGGCATCCATGCGATAACCAACGAAGTATCCGTCCTGGGCGATGAAGGATTCCTCATCAAAACAATGAAAGTAAACGGAACTCCCTGTACCGTTATCGCAGCCCGGAAGGATATGGGCGTAATGTATGGCGTTTTCCATTTCCTCCGGCTTTTACAGACCCAATCGGATATCAAAGAGTTAAACATCACACAGGTGCCCAAACTACAAAGGCGCATGCTGAACCACTGGGACAACCTGAATGGAACTATCGAACGCGGTTATGCAGGCTACACACTTTGGGACTGGCAGCGCTTGCCGGGATACATTGATCCGCGTTATCGCGATTATGCCCGTGCCAACGCTTCTATCGGTATCAATGGCACCGTTCTGAACAATGTAAATGCCAACGCACGCAGCCTGACCACCGAATATCTGATAAAGGCAGCCGCCCTTGCAGATGTTTTCCGTCCTTACGGCATCCGGGTATATCTGACAGCCCGTTTCAGTGCCCCAAAGGAACTGCGAGCTTTGAATACAGCCGATCCGCTGGACCCGGAAGTACGCCAGTGGTGGAAAGATAAAGTAAAAGAGATCTATAAGTATATCCCTGATTTCGGAGGATTCCTCGTAAAAGCCAATTCCGAAGGACAACCGGGTCCTCAGGACTATAAGCGCACGCATGCCGACGGAGCAAACATGATGGCGGAAGCACTGGAACCCTATGGTGGTATCGTGATGTGGCGTGCCTTTGTATACGAAAACTCCCGGAATGTAGACCGTGCGGGCAATGGCTATGAAGAGTTCAAGCCATTGGACGGAAAATTCAATAAGAACGTATTTGTACAGCCCAAAAACGGTCCGATTGACTTCCAGCCACGCGAACCTTTCCATCCGCTCTTCGGAGCAATGCCTCAGACACCACTGATGCTCGAATTCCAGATAACGCAAGAGTACCTCGGATATGCTACCAACCTCGCCTATCTGGGTCCATTATTCGAAGAGTGTCTGGATGCCGATACATACACCAAAGGAAAAGGAACAACCGTTGCCAATGTATTGGAAGATTACAACCGTTCACACGGCATCTCCGGCATTGCGGGAGTTGCCAATATCGGTACGGATATCAACTGGTGCGGACATCTGTTCGGACAGTCCAACTGGTATGCTTTCGGACGCATGGCGTGGAATCCGGAACTTTCGTCAGAAGAGGTGGCAGATGAATGGCTGCGTATGACGTTCAATAACAATACAAGTTTCGTGAATCCGATCAAAGAAATGATGCAGCAATCACGCGAAACGGTAGTTAACTATCGCAATCCGCTGGGATTGAATCATATCATGAATTTTGCGACTCACTATGGTCCAGGCCCCTGGTACAAAGACCCTCACTGGGATGCTAAAGATTATCATAAAGCGGACGAAACCGGTATTGGCGTAGATCGTACTTCCAAAGGGAGCAATGTTGTCAATCAATATGCCAAACCTTTGGCAGAGATACTTGAAAATCTGAATACCTGCCCACAAAAAGATCTGTTATGGTTCCATCACCTGCCCTGGGATTACAAGATGCCGTCCGGAAAAATCTTATGGGACGAACTGGTAGCATACTATTATAAAGGAGTAGAAGAGGTACGCGGGATGCGTAAACTCTGGGACTCTATGGAAGGCAAAATCGATGCCGAACGATTCAATCACGTCAAACAACTACTAAAAGTACAGGAGGACGAAGCTATCTGGTGGAGAGACGGCTGCGTTCTTTATTTCCAGACATTTTCTAAAAGACCGATACCGTCACAACACGAACACCCGAAACACACACTTGAATATTACAAAAGAATCCCTTTCCCCTACAACTGGGAAGGAAAATATGAATAAGTAATCAGACAGAATCATGAAACACATAATCACAGTAAGTATTCTCTTTATGCTCTCCCTTTTACAAACCATACAAGCCAGGGGGAAAGATGAATACTGGTATACACCTAAAGCAAGTCCGGAAGAACGGAAAGAAATCTTCCTGCAATATTATGCCGAACACGGGCGAAAAGATTTCCTTACGGGCATCTTCAACCAGATAGCCCGTGTTGCCATTGGCCAGCCGATGGAAGATGAACCAACCTACAAAGCTATTGCTGTGGTACGTTCTAACCGCGACTGCAATGACTTCTCAATCAACGGCATGCTACGGCTTCTCTATATGGACCGGGAGAAAACAGTGATTCCTGCCCATCTTAAAAAAGAGATAGAGGCTTGTGTACTCGATTTTAAATACTGGTGGGACGACGGACGACGTGACACGACCTACCGGTGTTATCATACGGAAAACCATCAGGCACTCTACCACACAGCCGAACTACTTGCCGGACAGCTCTACAAAGACAGGATATTCACCAATGGCATGAATGGTGTACAGCACATGCAACATGCCAAAGAACGCCTGGAACGCTGGCTGGATTTCCGGTTCCGATTCGGATTCAGCGAATGGCTGTCTACCTATTACGAGGTAGAAGCAATGCTACTCGCCAATCTGTATGATTATGCCGAAGACGAAGCTATACGCAAAAAAGCAGGTATGGTGCTGGATCTGTTGATGTTCGACATGGCTCTGAATAATTTCGAAGGCATGATGGGTTCTACCAGCGGACGTATGTATGCTCATTCTCTTATCAATGGTTCGCACAATACCTCTCCGCTGACAAAACTGATGTTCGGAGTCGGTACTTTCGACCGTGATGAAGTAATGGCTCCCATTGCCCTGTCCACCAGTAAATATCAATGTCCCAAAGTCATACAGGAAATCGCTATCGATTATCAGCGCCCCATGCTCAACCGTCAGCGTATAAGTATCAATGTGGAAGATGCACCCTCTTACGGACTCTCTTATGACAATGAACTGGACTGTCACCTCTTTTGGGGTATGCAGGAATTTATTCACCCATTGGCAATCAAAATGTCCAAACAGATCTCAGAAAAGTACGACACCTGGCCCTATCGTAACTACGACCAATACATCCGTAAGTACGAAGAACAGATTAAAACCTACGGTAAACTGGTAAATTCACACCTCGACCGCTTTGCTTTATCCGAAGCCAACGTAGAAACTTATCGTACCCCGGAATATATGCTCAGTAGTGTACAGGATTACCGTCCGGGAGCTCCGGGTTATCAACAACACATCTGGCAGGCCACTCTGGGCAACCGTGCTATCGTTTACACCAATCATCCCGGAGGCAAAAACCTGAAATATTCGCCAAACTACTGGGCAGGTAATGAAATCCTACCACGGGCAGCACAACACAAAAATGTAGTAGTATGTATCTACAACATCCCCGAAAACCAGAAAAATGATTATACACATGCCTACTTCCCCAAAAATGATTTTGATGAAGTGCTGACAAAAGGTAACTGGACTTTCGGACGCAAAAAAGACGGCTACGTAGCGCTCTATTCACAAAATGCCACTACATATCAGGCGGGTGAAAGAGGAGATATATGTGATTTACTTGCATCGGGCCGACAAAACATCTGGATCTGCGAGACCGGAACAAAAACAGAATGGGGCGACTTTACTAAATTTGTAAATGCGATCTCATCGGCCAAGGTGTCTTGCCAGAAACTAAATGTTAATTATACTTCTCCGTCTATCGGAAAAGTAACATTTGGCTGGCAATCTCCGTTTACTATAAAAGGAAAAAAACAGGAACTCAGATGGAAATACCGTTACGACAATCCTTACTGCAAAGCCTTGTTCAATTCACGTAAAATTGAAATCAAAAAAGGATCGGAGAAACTGATTCTCGATTCAACCAAACTCTAATTCTGACACAATATGAAGCACCTTATTATTTACATTTTATCTTCCTTCCTATTATTGACCGGTTGGACTGCCAATGCACAAAATAATTCGATACCACGTCCGGAATATCCACGTCCACAGTTTGAACGTGCAGAATGGAGAAACCTGAACGGTCAATGGAGTTATACATTCGACTTTGGCAAATCGGGCAGAGACCGTAAGTTATACAACAGTACAGGATTTAACGAGTTTATCACCGTCCCATTCTGCCCGGAAAGTAAATTATCGGGAGTAGAATACAAAGATTTCATCCCAGCCATGTGGTATCACCGCAAGTTACAAGTTCCGGCAGACTGGCAAGATAAAAAGGTTATCCTTCACTTTGGCGGAGTAGATTATTACTCAGTAATCTATATCAACGGACAAGTAGCAGGCAGACATTGGGGAGGTAGTTCCTCATTCGGAATAGACATTACACGGTTTGTTAAATACGGAGAAGAACAGCAACTTGTGGTATACGTAGAAGACGACCAGCGCAGTGGAACCCAGGGAAGAGGAAAACAATCGGGTAACTTCTATTCACAAGGATGCGATTATACCCGTACTACCGGCATCTGGCAGACCGTATGGATGGAAGCAGTAGATGCCTGTGGATTAAAGTCTGTTCGTATCACACCGGAACTGGATCAGAAATGTTTCACCGTTCAACCGGAATTCTACGGATTACAAGCCGGACAAAAGCTGCGTGTCAGTGTAAAGGATGGTGATCGCGTAGTCAGCAAACAGACACAAACTGCTGCCACTCCTCTGACACTGATGTTACCATTGAAAACCGTAAAAACCTGGTCACCGGGTTCGCCCTTCTTATACGACATCGAACTGGAAGTATTGGATGGCAAAGGAAAAGTGATTGATCACGTCAATTCTTATGCCGGTATGCGCAAGGTACATATCGAAGGAAATAAATTCTTTCTCAATAATGAGCCCTGTTATCTGCGCTTTGTACTCGATCAGGGATTCTATCCCACAGGTGTATGGACTGCTCCCACAGATGCAGATCTGAAACGTGATATCGAACTTAGTTTAGCCGCAGGTTTCAACGGAGCACGCCTTCATCAGAAAGTATTTGAAGAACGCTTCCATTACTGGGCCGATAAGTTGGGCTACCTTACCTGGGGCGAATCGGCAAGCTGGGGTGCCAATACCAGTAGCCCGGAAGCCGCCCGGAACTTCCTCACCGAATGGGAGGAAGTAGTAGTTCGCGATCGCAATCACCCTTCAATCATTGTATGGACCCCATTCAATGAAACCTGGGACCGCCCGAATGACAACGAACAGGCACGCCAACACGACCGTTTCATTTCAGACGTTTATAAACTCTCACACAATCTGGATTATCGTCCGGTAAATGATGCCAGTGGAAATTACCATGTGATGACAGACATCTGGAGTGTACATCATTATGCACAGAGCGGTGAAGAGATGAAAAAACGGTTGGAAATAAAGGACGGTAAGCTCCCCCAAAAAGACGTGAAAAAAGAAGTTCCCTATGAAGGACAGCCTTACTTCGTTGACGAATATGGTGGTATCAAATGGGTACACGGTAAGCAATTTGCCAAAAATACCTGGGGCTACGGACAAGGCCCCAAAACACTTGACGAGTTTTATGCCCGACTGAAGGACATTACATTCACTGTTCTCGAATTTGATTTTGTGGCCGGATATTGCTATACCCAGCTAACGGATGTAGAACAGGAACAGAACGGTATTTATAATTACGACCGTACCCCAAAGTTTGATATGGAGATTATCAAATCCATATTCAACAAACTACCGGAGAAGAAATAAGAACAAAAACATATATCATGAAACGAAACGGCCTACTCATTCTATTGTTGTTTCTAAGCAGTAGCCTAACCGCACAGAATTCCTTCGATCTCGTCATTGTCGGAGGAAATCCGGGAGGTATCATGGCAGCCATCGCTGCAGCACGGCAAGGCAAAACTTCCGTCATACTGGAACGAACCAACCACATTGGCGGGCTTCCGGCCAACGGACTTGGAGCTACCGACATTGCAACCCGCGAAGCTACTACGGGACTATTCTCTGAATTCACCTCCCGTATCAGACAGTATTACATCAGTCATTACGGAGCCGATTCACCCCAAGTGAAAACTTGCAGTAACGGTTTTCACTTCGAACCATCCGTAGCCGCCCGTATTTTTGAAGAGATGCTGAATGAGCAGAAAGAGAAGATCACCGTGCGCCTGATGCGTCAGTTTGATGCAGAGAACAAAAACATCTGCATCAGAAACGACCGTATCGAAAGTATCTGTATCCTGAACAGGGAAAACGGACAAAAAGAAACCTATCAGGGGAAAATCTTTATAGATGCCACTTATGAGGGCGATTTAGGAGCCGCAGCAGGTGTACCGTTCCGTGTCGGTCGTGAAAACCGGGAGGAGTTTAATGAACCGGGAGCCGGAAGAACCTATGAATACTGGAAAAGCCTCCCTGCCGATGGAAGTACTGGGCAGGCAGACAATGCCGTGCAAGCTTATAACTATCGTTTATGTCTCACAAATGACCCAAAGAACATGGTTCCTTTCACCCGACCGGATAACTACAACCGGGACGAATACGTCTCTCTCATAGAGGATGTATGGACCGGACGTAACACACAACGGGCCATGCTGAAAGTGACAAATGAGATGTTGGAAGAAAATCGCCGGCATATCGCAAAAGGTAACAGAACCAAACTTCCCGGAGACAACTGGGGGATCTGGAAACTAAGCAGCCTCGTCAACCTGCCGAACCAAAAGACTGACGCTAACAATCAGCATGCTGCTTTCCTTTCTACCGATTTGCCCGAAGAAAACTGGCCATGGCCTACCTCCTCGTGGGAATGGCGGGATAAATTTGCCAAACGCTTAAAAGAGTATACTTTGGGGCTTTTCTGGTTTGCCCAGCATGATAAAGAACTCCCGTTCCACTTCCGCAAGGAAATGCTGAAATGGGGACTGGCAAAAGACGAATATCCCGATAATGAATCCTTTCCCCGGCAAGTATACGTACGCGAAGGCCGTCGTTTTGAAGGAGTTTACTTCTTCACAGCAGCCGATGCACTTCCGGTCAGTCCGGGTAAACGTCCTCCTTTACATTCAAGCAGTGTGACCGCCAGTCATTATGCCCTCGACTCTCATGCTGCCCGCAAAAGAGAAACAGGAAGAGTACATCTGGATGGATTCATCAGTTATCCCACAGCCGTTTACACCGTACCTTTAGGAGTAATTCTACCTAAAAACGTAGACAACCTGTTACTGCCGGTACCTGTATCCGGTTCTCACATCGGTTTCTCCACCTTACGCATGGAACCTTGTTGGATGGCTCTGGGACAAGCCGCCGGTATCACAGCAGCACTTGCCATAGACAAAGGAGTGAAAGTACGAAATGTGGATATACCTTCACTACAGGATATTCTGATAAAACAAAAAGCCACTCTCATCTATTTTCGAGATGTAAAACCAACGGATGATGCTTTCCCACTGGTACAATATCTGGGCCTGCGCGGATGTCTTCCGGACTGGAATGCTTCATTACAACAGCCGATAGATGAAAGTACCTTACGCAACTGGAGTAACTTGTGCGGTACACAGCTAAAAGCGACTCCCGGACAAACAACCCGACTGAAAGTACTGACAGACATATACAAGTTACAATCGGGAAGAGCCGGATTATTCTGACTCCTCCGGAAATAAATAAAATACGCAAAATAAGATATGCGACAGGCAACCTTTTACATGAGCCAACTTCATTAATTGAAATGCACTTATGAAAAAGCATCATTTCTATGTTGTCACTATCCATTTTCAATGTGCATTTTCAAAGTTATACTACTAAAATAAAGAAATTATGAGAAAAAGTTTATCAATCATCGTATTACTCCTGTCAATAGGAAGTATTACCCTGATGGCTCAACCCCGCAAAAGCGTTGAGGAATTAATGAAAGAAGCCTATGAGCTCAAAGGTAATGAAATAAAGGTTGCCTACAAAACCTACAAAAACGGAATGAGCCTTCACCCTATCTTGCACTCCATTGAACGGTGCAAAGATGAAACCAAAGTAACCTTTTTACAACCGATCTATTGGGATTATCAATGGATGTATTATGGTCCCGGATACACCATTGTCGACAAGAGAAGCGGCGATCAATACAAAGCAAGATCCGTTGACAACGGAATCCCTCTTGAATTATTAACAGTACGGGGATGCAACGGTAAATACATTTTCATAACACTCGTATTCCCGAAACTGAAGAAAAGTGTCAAATATATAGATATAATAGAATTCCCTACTCCGATAGATGAATATGCCATGCCTTCTAACAATACCGGAGAGAATAATGCCTACTACAACATCAAAGTAGAAGACTATCTGGTTTCACATAAGAAGAACCCTAAAGTATTTAAGTAATCAAACTGATGTAAAGCTTTGAAATATAAATTAGAAACGCAGATGATCACTAAGTAACGCAAAGATTAAATTGTATTTACGTTACTTAGTGATCATCTGCGTTTTAATAATAGCTGATTTTACTTTTGATACACCTCCTTTAAAGAGGAATATCTGTTATTGTAGAACTCTTTTCGCAACGGAAGTAGTCAGCGGGTCTCCGTCTGTCTTCTTAGCCGGATCATAGATTGCCACACCTACTTTCGAATCTGCACAACCATAATATAAATACCATTTCTTCTTAAAGAATACCAGTCCCTCGATAAATACGGTACCCGAAACGTATTGCCCGCTTTTTTCAAAATCAGCCATCGGACGGAAGAAAGGTACATCCAGGCGATCAAGTACTTTAAATGGATTCACTTTGTCAAAAAGTACTTGCCCGGCACTGTACGTCCTGGCAGCAAAACGTTTATCTTGTTTGTTACCTTCTGCGTTCTTGCCATTATACAACAAGAGAATACCCTTATCTGTAACCACAGCCGGCGGTCCGCATTCCGTCAGGTTACTATCAAAATATCCGTCACGTGGAGTAATCAATTTTAGCAGTTTACCCTTTTCCTGATCCAATACCGGTTCCCAATTGATTAAATCTTCCGAAGTAGCAGCAGCCACATACCATTCTCCCCAGTACATGAGATATTTTCCATTTACTTTTGCGATAACCTGTCTGCCATTTTTTACTTCGGTGACAATAGATCCGGATTTACATGCTAAGTCTTTAAATCTTCCTTCATATGCCTTAGCAAAAGCAGGACCATGTTTTTCCCATGTCAGCAGATCCCGTGAAGTCGCAATGGACAGACGGGGAGTTTGGTTATTCCAGGCAGTATACGCCATCACATATAACCCATCTTCAGTAACCGCTATACGAGGATCTTCGCAACCACCTTTCCATTCATATGTTTTCGAGATGTCCGAATGATCCGGATAAAGGACAGGGATGTTATATCTCTTAGTGACAGATGTGCCATCTTTACTCTCAACAAGCCCGATTCGTGAAGTTCTCTTCCCAATGCCAACATTCGGATTGTCTTCGGCACGATATAAAATACAAATCTTACCCTCTTTAACCGTAGCAGCAGGATTAAAAGTATCGGCACATTCCCATTTCACAAGAGCCTCCCGCATCGGACAATCGAAAGTGGTCTCCTGAATTGGTTCAATCAATGGGTTTACTCCTTTTGGACGGACAAATCCTCCAAAAGCCCATTCCGGTAATTTGTTTTGAGCAATAGTTTCCTGCATCGAGCTAAATCCCACTAATCCCAAAATTGCAATTAGTAGAATTTTCTGTTTCTTGTTTTTCATCCTTTTTTATAATAAAGTTAGTATTACAGTTCTGTGCGGCAAAGGAAGGTAAAATGCATTCAATAGAATGTCCGTGATAGTGACAAAATTGTCTGCTGATATAACTTTTATACCGTTTCTCCTAAATCCGAAATAAATTCCTGTTTACCATCTTTCATATAAAAAATGTGTTCTTCTTCACCTCGTGTCCTGTTGCGTAGATGCAACAAAGCATTCGCAGGTACATTATCATATTCAAGGTACGTATCAGTAGCCATTTTCTGCCCTAATGAAATCCACCCTTTACTCCCTCCATGATAAAATAATTCATATATATCCCCTATACGAATAAAATTATCATCATTGCGGGGCATGAACAAAAAACGGTTTATCTGCACCTGTTTACCGAAGTCAATGATAACAGGTATATCAATACTATCCGTTTTATAATACGTTAGCGGATCACCATCAAACGCGTAATCTAATACACGCATGACGTACGATTCCGGTGCAGCATCAATCTTAACAGGTATTATCAGACTATCCCGGTCACTATAAAATTGTAACTCCGCCAATTCAATAAATCTACCCATAGCAGGTTTCATACACATATAGCGACAGGTAACCGGTGCCGGAGGTAAAATCATATTATAATTTGATTTCAATGTATCAGTCACCACATAATGATAAGTATAGCTTTGAAAATCCTTCGTATTCGAAAAATAGAATCCACTTCCAACCATATCTCCCATCCTCACCTTACTCCATTTATATAATACCGCTTTGCGCAGTAACTCTACCTTCCCGCATTTATCCATGTCAGGCACAAATTCCTTTTTTTCTTTACCATCAAACAGAAAAGGATAATTCACCGACCGATACCTATTCCCTTCATAAACCAAAGGCACATATACACATTCCGGTTCCATACAGCGAAAAGTAGCTTTTCCCTTTTCTATTTTAGACATGGCTATCCCTACCCATCTATCCGGATGAAATGTTCCCAAATATCCATATTGGCCGGACAAAGAATTGCCAAAATCAACATCCAGCGCATTCTCAAAGTAATTGCACGACACATCTTTCCGATACCTGTCTTTAAAAAAAGCAGGGATATGTGTATCTTTATAAACACCGCTATATATTTCAGGCTGTTGGGCGTACATCCTTCTAAATACTTTCCCCATTTTACGATGATCTGTTTCAAAAGTATCCCGCTTAATCCTCCCATCGGCAAACAAACAGGGTACATACTTACCGGTAGTATCCCTCACAACATTCCAGGTATGCGATTTTCTTGATTCCGGAGAATAAGCATAATAATCTACCGTAACAGGAATGCCCAACGCCCTCATTGTATATACAAAAAAGTCACATGCATCTCTGCAATTCCCCATCGGATGTTCCAGTAAAGTAGCCCCTCCCTGATGAGGAATACTAAAATCCCAACTATACCGGAAGTGTTCTTTCATCCGGAGTCCCACTATATCTGCCGCTTCAATTATATCTCTCGTATTGATTGAATCAAGTATGTACGCATATTTCTGACAATAAGCATTTCTCCATTCTCCCAACGGTTCATTGTCTATCCGATAAGGCAATAGAAGTTCACAAAAATCTTGAAATGACAATTCTTTGTTCCATGATCGTGAACGCCAGGCCTCAAAAGCAGTATCAATATTCTTCTGTAAATATTCAGCTGTTATCACATGAGCATCATACACTTTATGCAATTTACGATAACCCACATTACCCCATTTCTTTATCAAATCCGGTTGTATAAGTCCAATACTGTCAATCGTTGCCATAGCCTTTTTTACGCTATCCAACTGCCACCCGTCATAACTAAAATAGTGTGGCATATTCTCAATTAAAAAACAGGCCGCACTATACTTCAACCCACTATCTTCATAATGCTTTAGCACTTTTTCCAACTCTATCCGATTATCACCGGCAAACTGAAGTGCGTACTCTAAACGGTCATTCTGCGAACAAGACGAAACGCCCCATATAAACACCCAATAAATAAGAAATTTTCTCATAGCAAGATATCTTGTTATAACTTTGTAAAAATCCTCTCCCAACGCACCGTGTCGGCTTTCCTATCTTTCGAGAACCAGATAAACTGTCCGACTCCCAAAATAAAATCATCGGGCAGTATTCCCCAGAAACGGGAATCATACGAATCTCCCGTATGATCTCCTTGCATAAAATAGTAATCGTGTTGAAAAGAGTAACTTGTTAATAATGAATCAGAAAGATACACCTTCCCTTTCTCCAACTTCATTTGTCGGGTCGTTTCATATTCGATACACTTATAATATTGATGATAATTTGTAGAATCAATTTTTATACAATCGCCTTTTCCGGGTATATATACACTATTTTCTTTCTTATCCCATTGCCAACGATAAGTCTCTCCGGGTATACCCACACAACGCTTACAATAAAAAAGCTTCATACTTAGTATCATTTTCTTCTTATCTTCAGAATAAGGAAAGTTGAAAACAACGACATCTCCCTTTGCCACCGCCCGAACCCCTTCCTTACGACAGACTGTTAAATTGCCGTTGGCATTTTCTTTCAAAACTCTACGCCCGGGAATCTGAAGATTAGCAACAATGTAATCTCCCTCAATCAGTGTTGGAGACATAGAATAAGTAGGAATGACACAGGAGGCGAACCAATAGAGCCGTACCCATACATATCCCTGAAAAAGCAAAAAAAGTATTCCGGATACATACATACATTTTTTTAGCATTAGTTTCATATTCTTTAATCACTCCTATACTTTCTCTATTACATATTAAAATAGCAAACGGTAAATTTATTTAGATAGCCTCTCCTTTTATCCCTAGTTTTACGGTGTATCTTTTACATTATAATGTAGCAGTATGGACTTATTAATACACTTAAAATGTTTAGAAGAAAAATCATTCAGAATATTTAAAGAATCATTTTCATCAATGCAAACTGGATAATGAAATTCGTTACACCCTAATATAGGGTTAATATTAGCTACATTACAATATAAAACATACCCCATCGACTTGTTTGTTTCTTTTTCTATCTGTTTCATAAATTTATCCCACTGCAATAAGTTCAATTTACAGCTGATGTAAGATAATAAGTCTATATAATTATCATACCTCAAAGAATATTCCCGATATTACAACACAAAAAAATAGTTCAACACAAATGCTGTTCTACAATTTCAAAATACCTCTCTATCTGATCCAACATTTCTTTATGTGGAATAAATACATAATTCAAACTCATTTTTTCATCTAAAACAAAGAAATAAGGACTATTCAAATCTTCCACAGGAACATACAACGAATTGACCTGAAAGAATCTCCAATCCTCCTGATCTATTTCTTTTTTAAATTCCTTCAAGAATTTTTTGTTCGTATAGGTGACTAAAAAAACAACTTGTTTAATATTTACTTTTTTTAGTAAAGGTTTTATAGCCTCAATGCAAGCTTGACAATTCAATTGAGAAAATCTTATAACCAATGTCTTCTCTTTCACAATATCGCTCAAAATATACTCTTTACTTTCATTCTCAACAAGTAAAATCTCAGAATCTAAAATAAGCCCTTCATTTTGAAAGCACAATTTCATATCCTCTTTCAGAACAGAAAGAGCAAAATCCTTAGCACTTTTTTCTGAATCATAATACTGCTGAAGTTCCTTGATCATTTTTTGAAGTTCACATTGCTTTCGCATTTGTCTATAATATTGATATGTCCCCAAAAGACATATCAATATTAATAAACCTATTATTTTTTCTCTCATTGTTTCAAATTTTGAATAAAGATAATTGGATTCATTTCTTCTGTTTTCCAATTACACCAATTTTTAAAACGTTGTCGAAGATCTTCCGAATAAAAACTAACATCATTAAATTGCTCCTCCTTAAAATATGAAGCATAGTCAGCCGAATAACACTGAATAATTTTTTCGTCTTGAATGATGTAGCCATTTCTTGACGACTGTAAAAGAAGATTTCCCATTTTTTTATTAACGATCTTCTTAGCAGTTCGTATATTACCTAATTTTTTATCGTAAATAGTAGTATAATCATTTTCTGAATCTGCATATAATAAAAAGAGATAAGCTTTTGACTGATATACTCTTTCAATTCCCGTTACATAATTCTCTCGAATAGCCGCTTGCAAAGCTTTTCTTCCATCTCTACCAATCAATCCTTCAGGAAGATTTTTTTTACCAAAATCAATCCAATATGAAGGATATGCATCTTCATTTTTTACAGTATAAAGAGTATTATAAGGCCAATAGTAAATAAGAGCCTCATCTTCCAGTTGAGTATAGTAGGCATCAACAGCCCATCCTTGATTATCTTGTACTTTTTCAAAAGGAAGATACATATCATATTCATCTGAGTTTGCCAGGTCAATTGAAAATAAATGAAAATAACCACTTTCAGAAGAACTGTCGTTATTTACCAAATAAAGTTTATTTCCCATTTCAAACATATCTACTCCCCAAATAGGTGATATGTCTTTATCACGTACAAACTCTCCCGAAGTAGCATTGTAGAAGAAAAGACGATTCATCATGTGATCAAATATCACAATATCTTGATCATGTACAGCAAAACTAGTTATATTTACATACTCTCCAGGACCATTACCTGGAGAGTTAATTTTTGTCGCCAACTTACCAGTTATGTCAAAAACAAAAACACTTTTACTCAGATTATCAGCAATATAAATTATGCTATCTTGATAAATTAATTTAGTTACTTCACCAATCAAACAATTCGCATGAGTTTCCAAAGGTATCATCAGAACACTATCTTCCACCATTGAGGAATAATCAAATTCATCAATTACCTTATCCCAATCTACCTTAATTGCCGTTAAGCTGTTTTCATCATATTTATTACGACTTTCCGTACAACCCATAAGAAAAAGCACAAAAAAAAGAAATATATGTTTCATACTAATTCGTTTGTTGACAACTATACGCAGTACATCCACCACCTTTATTAGGACAAATTTCAACTAAACCAGTAATTCGAGTTGACTCCCAGCCTGCAACGCCCCCAAGTGAATTCTCTGAAATCGTTACAGTTCCATTTACATGTTCATTACGATACAAGGTACATTTTTTAGGTTGCCCCAATAGATGCTTATAAAAGAATCTTCCTGAACCTTCATTATTACTTTCTGGATTATTATCTTCCGGATTACTATTCTCCGGGTTATTATCTCCAGCATTACCATCCCCGCCTTCATCATTACTAAGAGTTCTAATAGAAGCCATTGACAAATCATAAGAATGATTTGTATCCAATACTATTTTCACATTCACAATTGCTACAGTAAATAGTGTAGCCAATAAAATACAACTTTTCACTTTCCATTTCATAAAATTTAATATTTAGTTAATAATAAGTGTATCCAATAATGCTTTCATTTCTAAACGCATCTCATCTATTGATTTAGAATATACTTTAGGAGTCTTTGTCAATACTATAGAAGCCATATTGCCAGCTTTTTCTTTATCAAGAAAATCCAACTTCATATAGAGCTTAGCCAACAAATAATAAGGATAAATACGTCCAGGTAACACATTAACAGACAAATTAAAACTATTCTCTGCCTCTAAAAAATCGCCCATATCTTGAAAGTTACAACCTCGAATATTATGTAACATTGGATCATTACAAATCAATAATGCCCGATCCAATATCTTATTAGCATCGCTCTTTTTCTGTTGAGAAGTAAGACATTTAGCATAATCCAAAAGAAACTTTGAATTATGATTCAATTCTCCATAAAGTCTACTATATCCTATTCTTGCTGCATCTAAGGTCCCGTTTGCACGTAAAATACCAGTATAATACCATCGTTCATTCAAATTCTTCAAATCACGTAGCGAATAGGATATACTAACACTACCTAACAAAATACTAAACGAAAGAAAAAATAACTTAGGCCAAGCCATCTCATATGGTACTCGCTTCGTCATATAAACGGAAGTACAAATAGCATAAAAAAAAATGTCAACTACGCCAAAAGATAAGATCTGAAAAGGATAAGATGATAGCGAAAACACAAATAAAGATAATAAAGCGCCACAAATGCCACACTCTTTTACACATATCCCTTTCCTCAAAATCAAAATAAAAAATATAAGAAAAAGTATCAACAATAGTACTCCCCCTTCTATACCCATTTGCAAACACTCATTAAAAGCATACTCAGGAGAGCCCGCTACATACTCTTCTAATTCTGTATAATTACCGGAAGCAAAGTAAGTGGATTGTGCCCGACCATATACGGAAGGAAAACTACCAGGTCCATACCCTAATATCGGCCGTTCCAGAATAGCAGTAATAGTAGTCTTCCAAATAAAGATACGCCCTGAAGCCGAAGCTGATTTTATCTGAAATAACAGAAAAAAGCTAAATAATAGAATTCCCAAAGCTAACAAAGAATATAATGCCAGCATATAAGGATGCTTTCTTGCATATTGCTTTAGCGCATTGATCCAATTTAAACGTACCGCCAATAGCCACAAACAACTTACAAATACTGCCAACCATGCCGAGCGACTCATTCCAGCCGGAATAATACTCAACATCAAAAAGAGAGCTAAATAGCAAAAATAACGAGGAAAACCTTTAGACAGCAATAAACGATCAAGGCATAAAGGAATAATCATAGCAATATAACCGGAATAAGGTCCCGGGTTATAAAAAGGACCTGTTATAGAAAACAGAGCGTGATTAGATTTCTGACAACCATAAAGTTGGAGTAATCCCCAAATAGCAAACAAAGCTCCTACTCCAATAAGGCTAAAAATAAAGCAAGACTTTAGATTTAAAGAACTCGAGAATATGATTCGTGTAGCAAACCATAATAGTAATAATAAGAAAGCATAAATTATCTTCCAGTTAGCCAGTTGAAGTTGATAATCATAACGGGCAGCATAATAAGCAACTATTATAACAAGTAGAGCATCAATTTTAGAAAACCGAAAATAACTTTTACCTATAATAGATAAAAATAGCGAAATGGCAGAAACTAAACCAATACTTAGCGACAAAGGTAAGAGCTGAAAATAGTTGTCATTCATTTTAAATGGGAAGAATGTACTACACAATGTAGCACAAAAAACCAAGACAATCAAAAACATGAATGCAACATATTTTAAATGTAAATTATTATGAGAAAGCACTTCACTAACCTTATAATCAAAAATAGTTTTCATAGCTTCGATTTTTTAATAAAACTATACTCACAAAGGAGTTCTAACGTTACAAAGAAAGATGAAAAGTATTGAAAACATGTATACAACAGTGCCAAAACTGTCTGAATATACAAGAAAACATAGACGGAGACAGTTTTGTCCAAATCAATTTCAGTAAATATTGCTTTTCGTGATATTATTCAACATTTTGTCTAAAAATGTGATATAGAAAGGAAACACTTTTTTGTTATAAGTACTGATTCTAAATTAGTATACTATATAAATACGAATTTATTGAAACACAAATGAATGCAGATTTTCGCGAATTAGAAATCCTTTTCTAAATATACGTTTCAATAACATTTTCATTTATTTCCTATTATCGTTTTTATGTCTGTGCGCATTTCCTCAACAGCCTTAGAGGGTACTTTAGGAGATTTATTCAAAACGATATCAACCATTTTCATAGCCTCTTCCTTTTTAAAGAAAGACGGAGACAAATAAAGTTTCGCTAACAAATAATAGGGATATATACGTCCCGGTAACAAATTAATAGAACGCATAAAATATTTCTCAGCATTTTCGTAATCTCTCATTTGCCGGTAGTTCTTTCCTATTACATTCAAAATGGCAGGATCACAACTATACAAAGAAGCCTCCTGCAATATTTCATTTGAGTATTTATATTCTTCCAATTTATGTAAACAAAGTCCATACTCAAACAAGAAGAGAGCTTTCTTTCTCAAAACCGGATATAACTTCTCATAATCCTCTTTTGCTGCAGAGTATGCTCCAACATCATATCGAGCTTTAGCATCTTCCCACCTTATAGATTCTTTATATGTATTTGTGTTCAACCAATATCCTCCTAAAAGTCCTATAAACACAGCAAAAAGACTCCAACCTTTCCAAGAATTATCTAAAACGCAGGAGACCAATAAGATAATTAAAGTTATTACAAAAACAGGAAATTGCATCGGATATGAGGAAAAAGCGAAAACCATTAATGAAATAAGACTTCCACAAATACCTATTCTTTTTTTCGTCCAACCACTATAAAAACAATAAGCCAATAGCGACAATATACCTATCAAAAAAGGTATACCACCTTCCAACGCAACCTGTATATATTCATTAAAAGCATATTTAGGATTTCCAGCCACTAATTCTTCCCAATCAGCATACATTCCTTGGGCAAAATATTTTTCTTGCGTAATACCATAAGTTCTGGCAAAACTATTATACCCATAGCCCGTTAAGGGTTGCTCTAAAATAGCAAGGCTGCTTATTTTCCACATGAAAAACCTCCCATTTGCAGAATTTTTCTTCAAGAGAAAACAAGCAACTATAATAATACAAAAGCAGATTGCTGCAAGAAATGCCATTTTATAAAACTTTCTTTTATTCAACAACCATACTTGCTTACATCTATCCACCCATAAATAATGAATAGACAATATCCACCCTCCGGCAACAATCACTGCCATCCATGCAGAACGGCTCATTCCTGCAGGAAGAACACAAAGGATCAGCAACAAAACAACCAATGAGAAATAGAAGCAAGCATTATCTACCCATTTTTTTTCTTTTACTGCTTTGAAGTATAAGTATTCGTTCAAACAAACAGGAAATACCATAGCTAAATAACCAGAATAGGGACCCGGATTATAAAAAGTACCCGTAATAGAGTATAAATAATGATTTGAGAAAGTGATTCCCAATATTTGACATATTCCCCAAACAGCTTCGATGCCTCCCAACAGAATGAGTTCCCATTTTATTATACAATAGAAAACCATTCCCAAATTATTTCCACTAAAAAATAATTTCGCAAACAATGCACCTATCATAAATAGAATCCCCGCTCTTCCCAACCACATCCACTGACCGGACATTTCACCCGCAGGGATTCCTGAAAATGACAAACATCCAACCATTAATAAAGAAAATGTCGAAATTGACAGTATAACAACACTAACTAAATTATTCCATTGTATAAATTTATCTTTGTAGGCCATGTTTACTATTAGGAAAAATAGATTATGATCACTTAAATATCCATTTATTGACAATCATAACTTGCTCATTAAAGTCCATATTCTTATACTGTTTGGGGCAGTCATTAAATTGATATTCATCCGTAAATGTTGTTACCAATGTATTAGGAAGATTGGAAGAAATCATAGTCCCCAAAGAAGAATAACCGGGAAAATCAATAAAAGGCTTCTTGAAGACTGTCATCTTTTGTGTCTCTTTAGAATATAGTGAGAATGCCCCGGAAGTGTAACCAGGTAAAACCCACAAAGAGAAAATATAATTGTCAGCATTAAGTGTTATAGAACAATTTGAGTATTCTTCTTTGACATCCATCTCTCTATCAATGCCCTCAAAATCACCTAACATTTTCGCATTTGCTCTCAGCTGTATCGTTTTTTTTAGTGAGTGATCTTTTATATTAAAGGAATAATAGGTTCCAGTAGGAGGCTCGTAAATGCCAATCAATCCATTCCCAAGCATAGATAAGGTGTTCCAACGACTATGAACATAAGGATAAACATCTTCATTTGCATATAATACCTCAGACTTTTCCCCTTTCCCATTCATGATCCAAATTCCACGATTATTTTTTGCAGGTGCTATCCGATGACATAGAAACTCTTCATTCGACAAGTATACTATGTCCTCATATACAAAATTAAATGGAAATGATATTGCATTTATAAAATTTCCTTCCAGAGTATAACTAAGAATTCTCCGAGTATCAAGATCACTTACGAACACAGTATCTCTATTCAAGAAACAAGAACTACACGAAGAAAATTCTCCCGGCCCATTTCCAAGTTTTCCTACAATATTCAAGAAATTTCCTCGATTATTAAACCGGAATATTTTCGTTTGTTTTTTGTCAACTACATAAATATTTGTGTCGGCAAACAAAATATCTGAAGTTACACCAAAAAACAAGGGGCTTGGCAGCTCCAGTCTAACAGAAATTAAGGTATCAATAAATGACGACACCGGTACTTCTTCAACTGGATTAAATAAATCCACCTCAACAATGGGAAAAATATCTTTTTTATTATTCCTATCCTTACAGGATACAGATACCAACACACTCAGTATTACTATAACAATCTTGATCAGAATTTTCATATTTTCTTATTTTTTAATGATTAAGAGAATATCTTTTAAAACATTCTCCTAATCACATTATTTTACTTGCAACCAGACAGTCCTTTCGCACATCCGCTATATTTACTCGGATCCTTTTCACAACATGGAACCTTAGTTGGATATGGATAATCTCCAATATATACATCCATAGAACTCAATCTGCTATAAGGTACCAAGGTTTCATCTGTATGATCATGCCCCATTTCCGGATTAGTAGGCTTATCTGTATTCTCCGGATCAGTAGGTCCATCCGTATGTTCCGGATCAGAGAACGCTTCTATATTTTCCAACAACAATTCTGACATCCTTTGATCTTTCTGATATGTATATCCAGCAATAAATAATACTATTAAGGAATAAAATGCAATTTTCATTTTTTTACTTTTTTATAATTAATAATCCTCCTATATATATCACGCACTTTTCTATTAGAAATCGGATCGCCAACACATATAATTTTATTCTTTTTATCAAGTAAAAACACATGGGATGTTTTTGGAGGAACATCATTCAAACTCCTTATTTCTAAACTATTATCGATACACACAGGAGTCACGAAATTAGAACTTCTAAGGACCGTATATACTTCTCTAACAGATATTGGACTCATGATAAACAATAAAGATATGGTTTCGCAAGTAGAAGAATCAATATCCGCTATAAAACGTTGCCAATCATCAATTCTAAGTTGACAACCAATACATGCTGAAGAATCAACAAGAGCTAATATTTTATATTGAGAATTCTGAAATTTATAATTCACAATATCTTTTCCATATTTACGAAAAATCATACTATCCGGAAAAACAAGTGTTTTTCCATACCATCGTTTCACATATTTATCAGCTTTAGTCTCTCCACCAAGACTAAAAAACAAAAAGCAAACCAATAATCCGAGTGTAAAAACGATCACACCCAATCTTTTTCTTAAACTAATTATATTCATATTGTCTCATAAAAAACAGAAAAATGCCATATATAAGAACTTTCATTTCTCTCATTTAACACATCGTTTAAGTTTGCATAATTGAAGCCCCTCCCCTGACTAAAGAAAAATTAATACTCATTCATTTCACACTCATACAGTTAAATATAACTATATCAACTCTACGTACAGCCAAATTCACAATACCAATATATTCTCTCATATCCTTTACTTAGCAGACAAACTTTAGTTACATTTTTTCGACAAATCAAAACAAGAGATTTTATGAAATTCCATTTATTATGATGAAAAACAGTAATAAACCTATAATCAAAAGCATCTCGCATAACTTAGATATTTAATTAAAATTGTACGTATAAAGGAGCTTTTACGTTACAAACATAGGTGAAAAGTATTTAAAATATGTATGCAATAGCGCCAAAACTGTTTGTTTATACAAGAAAGCATAAATGAATACAGTTTTGTCTGAATAAATTTCAATAAATATCACTTTCCATGATATTATCTAATATTTTATCGAAAAAATACGAGATAGAAAAGCTACATTTTTTGTAGTACTAAATAATATCGCTAACAAACCATTGCTATTTATAGTTCGGCAGCCCAACAATAACGATATGATAGGGATTGTATTTAGCAGAATCCTGAAATTGTAGTTATTTCAGAAATACAAATAGGGTGAAAGGAGAGGTAAAGGAGAGTCTTATAGATTGAAAATACGCTACATATGTACACCAATTAACATGCTAATAATCAATATATTACAAAATCCGTTTTTTCTCTACGAAGATCGAGCCGTTTCTCTACGGAGATCGGGTCGTTTCTCGTAGAGCATCGAGGCGATCTTCGTAGAGAAACGAAATGAAAGTTTGCATATTTAACAACAACCGCAAAGGGCGAAGAAAACAGCCTCGCTTTATTGTAACGAAAGAAGAAACCGGATGATAATATAAACACTCTTAGAATAATCTTTCAATAAATATAGTTCAGATCATCAGTAATTGATAACTGAATAAAACCTAAAACAGGTTCTACTTTTTGAATGTATATCGTATGATAATCGGATTACTATCAGGATTTACAGAATCATATCTTTTCTTGTTGTCTTCATCTAATAAATCCGGATTTATAAATCGATCTAAAGCCTCCGAAGAAACAATAGAATATGCAAACGACTCATCTAATATTTTGGGAGCTACAATATCAACTTCTTTAAATCGGTTAAAAACAACAAGATATTGATTGACCTTATCATAAAAAAGTTTATATATCTTATTTTTTAAGCAAAACTGGGTAGCATAATATCGCGAATTTTCACAATAAGTGATAAAAATAGATACATATTTTTTCCCAGTAATCTGATGGTACATTAAATAATAACGGATGTCTTTATCCGGAGTCAAATACTCTAACTCAAAATTATATTCTCCAAAATCCCATTGGTATTTAGGTAATAGTTCACCATCTTCCAATATAAAAACCGCCCCCATCATGCCCTTGTACAAAATGGGGTATACCATTATAGTCATAAAAAGGAGAATAATTATGGTGATAAAGTGTGCTCATTAATAAATATTTCGGCATATTATAAGTACAGCCTGTAATCTTATCCAGTTTTGAGTTATAAAAAAACATTTTATCATCTTTTGCCGAATTACTGAAAAACAGATATTCTTCCGGAGCAATATCAACAAAATAGTGAGCAGCTAAGAGAATATGAGGTAATCGAATACAATGTTTATAAGTTATTCCTAAAGTATCATACACATAGATACCAGCCATTGGGCTCAGTAACTCCAAATCTCCATTGCTAAATCTAAAATCATTAATTTCTGTATATTCTCCCGGTCCGTTACCATGTTTATTAATCATCCGAACATATCTACCCTCCTGATCAAAGACAAGAATGGCCTTTAACATTTCATCCAAAATATAAAAAAGACCATTATGCATTACTACCTTATCTATATTTTGTATCAAAGATTCGTTTTTTGTTTCTAAAGGGAATAATTCTACTTTAGTGAATATATCGTAAAAAGAGAGTTCTTTCAAATTATCTATATCAATAAAAATAGCACCTTCCTGCTTCTCTTTTTGTGAATTCTGATCGCAAGCAACCAAAACAAACAGGTATATAATAAATAAACAAACTTTTTTCATGGTTCTTTTTTATAAAGTAGAGAAATTACTTAAGCACCCATTTATTGACAATCATAACTCGCTCATTAAACTTCCTATTTTTGTATTGTGCCGGACAATCATCAAATTGATATTCATCTGTAAATATTGTTACCAATGTATTAGGTAGATTGGAAGACATTGGAGTTCCTAAAGAAATATAACCGGGAAAATCTATCAGAGGTTTCTTAAATACACTTATTTCCTTTGTCTTTTTTAGATACAAAGAAAAAACTCCAGTATGATTAGAGAGCGCCCACAATGAAAATATATAATTACTTGCATTAAGTGTTACTATAGAATAATCATACTCTTCTTTTACATTAAAAATCTGATCAATACCTTTAAAATCACCCAACATCTTCATTGTAGATCTTTGCTGGAATACTTTATCAAGCGTATGCTTATGTACATCAAAAGAATAATAAGAACCAGTAGGTGGTTCATAAATTCCAATTGAACCATCTTCCATCACAGACAAAGTATTCCAATCAGAATTACAATATGGATATATCTCCTCATTTGCATATAGCACCTCGGCCTTTTCTCCCTTTTCATTCATAATCCATATTCCCCGATTATTTTTTGAAGTCTCTATTCGGTGACACAAAAAGCCACCGCCCGGCAAGTGTGCAATATTATCGTATACTAAACTAAATGAAAAGGGAATAACATTTATAAAGTTTCCTTCCGAAGTATAACTCAAAATTCTACGTGTACCAAGATCGCTAACAAAAATAGTATCACCTCCTAAAAAGCAAGATTTAATAGAAATAAATTCCCCTGGGCCGTTTCCCATATTTCCCACCGTATTTAAAAATCGTCCGCTATTATTAAAACGAAAAATTTTCTCTTGTTTTCTATCAACAACATAAATATTTGTATCGGCAAATAATACCTGAGAAGTTACACCAAAAAACAAAGGTTTTGGCAACTCTAATCTAACCGAAATTAAAGTGTCAATAAATGACGATACCGGCACTTCTTCAACTGGATTAAATAAATCCACCTCAACAACAGGAAAAATATCTTTCTCATTATTTCTATCCTTACAGGATACAGATACCATCACACCCAGTATTATTATAACAACCTTGATCAGAATTCTCATATTTTATTTATTTTTTAATGATTAAGAAAATACTTTTTAAAGCACCCTCTTAATCACAATATAGAGCAAAATAATTCGCACAACCAATATTTAATAAGTCTACTCTCTCCCAAAAGAGTTGATGCTACAAAGAAACATAAAGTATATTCAAAAGATGTATACAACAGTGCCAAAACTGTCTGTTTCTGTAAGAAAGCATAAACTACAACAGTTTTATCCGAATTAATTCAAACAGTTAACACCTTCTATTAAATTATCCAATATTTTTCTCACAATAAAATGATAACTCCAACCTCTTAATCTGATTTAATAGTTATCTAATTGAAATGCTGTTTTGTTATAATATATATATTGATATAGCTTTTAAACGATCTACACCGTAATCTGTGAGAGAGCGACTAACGCTTTTCAAAAAGTTCTCATCTAAAACTTCTATAATAAAAATGAAGGATTCTTGTCCTTTGTAAATAGAAAAAGAGCACTGTTGAAATGTATATATTAGCAACAATAAAGTATATTAGAATTAAATAATTGAAACATAATACATTGTGTGATTACCACTTGATTTCTGATTATAAAACATCCGGATGTTATCAATAAAAACATCCGGGTGTTCCACTCAAGAACATCCCCATGTTTTAGAGCACAACATGGGGATGTTTTCAACTCTCATCTTTGTAGATACAGGGCCGACGCATTAAATAATTTACTATTGCATATGTACTTTTCTTATTGTTAT